>Ga0228652_1000027_pt1 | contig 160880 bp, 106 predicted proteins | sample 64DmetaG_FD_183030 | JGI IMG/M metagenome (GOLD analysis project Ga0228652, IMG submission 183030) | Seawater microbial communities from Monterey Bay, California, United States - 64D | ecosystem: Environmental > Aquatic > Marine > Coastal | place: USA: California | collected 2016-10-05
TAGCTGGATTGGATGATTTGGTTGGAGATTTAGCTATAACAGATGCATGTACAGCAGATGGAGCCTTAGTTGTATCAAGTAGTGATTCGAGTGATGGTAACACGTGTCCAGAAATAATTACACGAACGTATACAGTAACAGATGCTGGTGGTAATACAAGTGTAGACATCGTACATACAATCACAGTAGACGATACTACTTTACCAGTTATAGTAGCACCAAATGATATTGATATAGAAGCGTGTGCTGCAGAACCTAACACAGTAACGGTAAGTAATGCAGGATTTGTGTATAGTGATGTATCAGTGACACTCGATGAAGCAGGTGTAACAGCATTCTTAGCATTAACAGGAGCATCAATTACAGAAGCATGTGATTACACAGTAGCATATATAGATAGCCAGACAGGCTCATATCCATTCGTAGTTACAAGAACATATTCAATTACAGATGCTTGTGCTAATGCTACAAGTGATACTCAAACGATCACAGTAGATGATACTACTGCACCAGCAGTAACGGGATCAATTACAGATAGTACAGAAGAAGGCTGTGTTGCGGGTGCAGCAGCAGCAGCAGAGACTACAGTAGCTGGATTGGAAGGATTGGCTGGAGATTTAGCTATAACAGATGCATGTACAGCAGACGGAGACTTAACCGTAGCAAACAGTGATGCGAGTACAGGCACGTGTCCAGTAGTAATTACACGAACGTATACAGTAACAGATGCTGGTGGTAATGTAAGTGCAAACATTGTACATATAATAAATGTAGATGATACTACAGGCCCAACATGGGATGATGAGCCTAATTTACCAGCTGCTTTTACACAGGCTGTAGCTGCTGGGGAGTGTAATTTCGATTACTTTGTAGACCTTCCAGCTTCAACTGACGCCTGTGGAGGAACTGTGGATGTGACTTTAACAGCAACAGATGCAGATAATAATGTTTTGGTAATACAGACTGTAGGTGCATCAACTGCTGTAGTGACTTTACCAGTAGGAATTAATGTTTTAACACTTACTGCAGAAGATGTTTGTGAGAATGAAACAGTGCACACTTGGAATGTAACAATAGAGGATAATGATGCTCCATATATAGTTGGAGGATCTTGTCCATCAAACATTACAAATTCGTCACTTGATGCAGGCTTATGTACCGCTGCGGCATCATGGACAAATCCATCTTTAGACGACAATTGTAGTATAGCTAGTACAGTTGTTGCGTTTTCTGGTTCTGCGTTACCACTTCCAGACGATATTAATATTAGTTCAAATGGAGGAGGTGTAACTACTGCTAATTTTTCACCAGGTGTGACTACAGCAACTTTAGTAGTTACTGATAATTCAGGAAATGTTTTCAATACATGTACGTGGACTATAACGACTGCTGATGATGCTGAAGCACCAGAAGTAACTTGTCCTACAGATGTAACAGGCTTATTGTGTGGAGAATCTATACCAACTGAGTACAATATATCTGGTACTAGTAATGGTTCTGATTTTGCAGCATTAACAGGAGCGAGCCTTTCAGATAATTGTGATGATACATCAGATTTGGATGTGTCCTACAGTGATTCAGGATCACAAACATCTTGCGACGGTGGAACGATTACAAGGACATATACAATTACAGATACTGAATCAAATTCTGTGACTTGTCAAGTGACATTTACTTATGATGCGGATACTTCCGCACCAGCAGTAACAGGAACAATAACAGATAGTACAGTAGAAGGCTGTGATGCGAGCGCTGCTCCAGCAGCAGTGACTACAGTAGCTGATTTAGAAGGATTGACTGGAGATTTACTGATAGCAGATGTATGTACAGCAGACGGATCCTTAACCGTAACAAGTAGTGATGCGAGTACAGGCACATGTCCATTAGTAATTACACGAACGTATGTAGTAACAGATGCTTGTGGTAACGCAACCGCAGGTATAGTTCATACAATAAGTATAGATGATACAACTGCACCAGCTCTAGTAGCACCAAATGATATTGAAATAGAAGCGTGTGCTGCAGATGCTACCACAGTAACGGCAAGTAATGCAGGATTTGCGTATAGTGAAACATCAGTGACACTTGATGCAGCAGGTGTAACAGCATTCTTAGCATTAACAGGAGCATCAATTACAGAAGCATGTGATTACACTGTAACATATATAGATAGCCAGACAGGCACATGTCCGGCGATAGTTACAAGAACATATACAATTACAGATGCATGTGCTAATACTGCAAACGATACTCAAACGATTACAGTAGATGATACCACTGCACCAGCAGTGACAGGATCAATTACAGCTACTACAGTAGAAGGCTGTGATGCGAGCGCTGCTCCAGCAGCAGTGGCTACAGTAGCTTTATTGGAAGGATTGACTGGAGATTTACTGATAGCAGATGCATGTACAGCAGACGGATCCTTAACCGTAGCAAGTAGTGATGCTAGTACAGGTACGTGTCCATTAGTAATTACAAGAACGTATACAGTAACAGATGCTTGTAATAATACAAGTGTAAACATCGTACATACAATAAATGTAGATGATACTACTGCACCAGCAGTGACAGGATCAATTACAGCTACTACAGTAGAAGGCTGTGATGAGGGCGATGCTCCAGCAGAAGTGACTACAGTAGCTGATTTAGAAGGATTGACTGGAGATTTACTGATAGCAGATGCATGTACAGCAGATGGATCCTTAACCGTAGCAAGTAGTGATGCTAGTGCAGGTACGTGTCCATTAGTAATTACAAGAACGTATACAGTAACAGATGCTTGTAATAATACAAGTGTAGATATCATACATACGATTACAGTAGAAGATACTACTGCACCAGAAGTAACAGGGACAATAGACGATACTGCAGTAGAAGGCTGTGATGCGAGCGATGCTCCAGCAGCAGTGACTACAGTAGATGGATTGCTAAGTTTGGGTGATGGTAGTTTAATCGGTTTAATGATATCAGATGCATGTTCAGGAGCAAGCATCATAAATAATAACGGAGACTTAACCGTAACAAGTAGTGATGTGAGTACAGGTACATGCCCATTAGTAATTACACGAACGTATGTAGTTTCAGATGCTTGTGGTAATGAAAGTGAAGATATCGTACATACGATTACAGTAGATGATACTACAGCACCGACGTTTACACAGCCTGATGATATTACGATATTCAAAGATGCAAATTGTGAATATGATGCATCAGTATCGGTAACAGGAGATGTAGAAGATGAGTCAGAAAATTGTGATTCAGGTAGTACAGCAGTTGGAACATTGATTATAACAGGTGTTTTCGACGGCACATTAACGAATGGACTTCCTAAAGGTGTTGAGCTATACGTAGCAAACGATATAGCCGATCTTTCTGTTTATGGTGTAGGATCAGCAAATAATGGAGGTGGAACAGATGGTCAAGAATTTACTTTCCCTTCAGTCAGTGCATCTGCTGGAACATACATTTATGTTTCTTCTGAAGCCTCAGGCTTTACAACTTACTTCGGATTTGCTCCTGATTATACAAGTAGTGGAGCAATGGGAATCAATGGCGATGATGCTATAGAATTATTCCAAGATGGTAATGTAATTGATGTCTTTGGTGACATAAGTGGATCTAATGAATCATGGGACTATGAAAATGGATGGGCATACAGAAATAGTGCTACAGGACCTGATGGTTCAGCCTTTAGTCTTGGTAGCTGGTCATTTGGACCCTGGGCAGTTCCAATTCCAGTTGGAACATTCCAACCTGTTACAATTTCAAGTTTAGAGGCATCATTTACAGATGCTGTATCAGATGGTTCATGTGAAGGTGAGCAAGTAATAACTAGAACATGGACATTAACTGATGCTTGTAACAATACAACGTCACATAATCAGATAATTACAGCTACGGATAATACTGCACCAGTAGTGACAGGAACAATAGCAGATACTACAATAGAAGGTTGTGGTGCGAGCGATGCTCCAGCAGCAGAGACTACAGTAGCTGGTTTAGAAGGATTAGGATTATCAATAGCAGATGCATGTACAGCAGACGGAGACTTAACCGTAGCAAGTAGCGATGCGAGTACAGGTACATGTCCTGTAGTAGTTACAAGGACGTATACAGTAACAGATGATTGTAATAATACAAGTGTAAACATCGTACATACAATAAATGTAGATGATAATACTGCACCAGCAGTTACAGGAACAATTACTGCTACTACAGTAGAAGGCTGTGATGCGACCGTTGCTCCAGCAGCAGAGACTACAGTAGAAGGATTGGAAGGATTGACTGGAGATTTAATGATATCAGATGCATGTACAGAAGGCGAAGGTCTAGAATTATTTGCTTCTGGTGAGACTCAGGATAATGGCTCGTTTAATGACAACGTCAGATTGACATTTGCAGATCAGAATGCATTTCCAGTTTTGGATAATCCAACTGGTTTTCAATCGATAACTACTTATGAGGACGTAAATGGTACTTGGGTGTATATTGATGGTACAGGACTTACAAACTTTGACTATAGGGGGCAGACGCTTTCACTTAGTGGGCAGTATTGGATTAATGAGTGGGATATGGCAAATGCATTAAAGTTTGTCGTAGATTATACAACTCTTGATGGTACTGAATTAACTAGTACTTATTACTTAGAAGGGGGTTCTACTACTGAAGCTTCTGATAATTTTTACTATAATAATTTAACCGTTACAAGTAGTGATGCGATTACAGGCACATGTCCATTAGTAATTGAGCGAACGTATGTAGTTACAGATGCTTGTGCTAATGCAAGTGAAGATATCGTACATACGATTACAGTAGAAGATACAATGAATCCAACGGCAAGTAATCCTGCGGATATCAATGTTGAATGTTTCAGTAATATACCTGATCCAGATGTAACAGTAGTGACAGACGAGGCAGATAATTGTGATGGTGATCCAACTGTAGCATGGGTAAGTGATGATATTACAAGCGTTACGTGTGATGGAGCTGAGGTAACAGTAACAAGGACTTATAGTGTTACAGATTGTAGTGGTAATTCTATAACTGTTACTCAAGCGATCAATGTAGACGATACAATGGATCCAACAGCAAGTAATCCTGCGGATATCAGTGTTGAATGTTTCAGTGATATACCAGCAGCAGATATAACAGTAGTAACAGACGAGGCAGATAACTGTGATGGTGATCCAACTGTAGCATTTGTAAGTGATGATATCACAAGTGCAACATGTGATGGAGCTGTGGTAACAGTAACAAGGACTTATAGTGTTACAGACTGTAGTGGTAATTCCATAACTGTTACGCAAACGATCAATGTAGACGATACAATGAATCCAACGGCAAGTAATCCTGCCGCTATAAGTGTTCAATGTTTCAGTGATATACCAGCAGCAGATATAACAGTAGTAACAGACGAGGCAGATAACTGTGATGGCGACCTAACTGTAGCATTTGTAAGTGACAATATCACAAGTGCAGTATGTGATGGAGCTGTGGTAACAGTAACAAGGACTTATAGTGTTACAGACTGTAGTGGTAATTCAATAAATGTTACACAAGCGATTAATGTAGCTGATACAACGTCTCCAACAGGAACAGCTCCTGCCAATCTAACTTATCAATGTATTGATGACGTACTTGTAGCAGATGCGGACGATGTAATAGATGAGATGGATAATTGTGATGGTACTGTAACGGTAGCAGTAGCGGATACTAATAATGGAGGTGCAGGTTGTTCAAGTGATCCTTATATAGTTACGCGTACTTATACATTGACAGATTGCTCAGGTAACAGTACAGAGCTTACTCAGACTATTACTGTGGTAGATGATACTGTTCCAACGTATGATGATCCAGATGGTTTACCAGTTAGTTTTTCACAGGACGTAGCTTCTGGAGAGTGTAATTTCGATTATTTCGTAGGAATCCCTAATGCGTCTGACAATTGTGATGACGACGTATCAGTGACTTTAACAGCTACAGATGCAGATAATAATGTATTAACAGTACAGACCATAAATACAGCAACAGCTGTAGTGACTTTACCAGTAGGAATTAATAATTTAACTCTCACATCGGTAGATGACTGCGGCAATGAAACGGCGCACAGTTGGACAGCAACATTATCAGATAATATTGATCCTGAGATTAGTTGTCCTTCAAATATTACAGTAACATTAACAGAAGATGTACCTGATCCATATGCGAATTATTTTGTATTCCAAATAGCAGGAGGAATATTAGGAGATAACTGTACAATTAATCAATCGACTTTTGATATGATTAGTGAAGTGACTGTAGATGATGCAGGAGGATCTTGTGTAGATACAGTAAAACGAGTATACTATATTGAAGATGTAAGTGGTAACAGTAGTACTTGTGAACAGTTGATAATTGTAAATGATGAAATACCTCCAGTGATTTCTGACGTATCCGATATCACAGTTGAATGTGGAGGCTCTACAGATCCTTCAGCAACGGGAGAACCAACTGCAAGTGATAATGGTGGTACACCAGTTGTTACTTATGCTGATGTTTCCGATCTAAGTGGATGTGGTGGTTATACGGGCACAATTACTCGTACATGGACCGCTACTGATCTTTGTGACAATGTAGCTACTTCTGTGCAAGTCATTACTATTGAGGATAATACATCTCCAGTAATGCCAGAGTCATGTACAGATATTGCTAGATTGTTGGATGAGACTACAGGAACATATACGCTCACAGAAGCGGATATGATCGAAATGACAGCAGGAGTAACTGATGTTTGTACAGCTGCGTTCACTTACACAGCTAATGTGACGGAATTTGATTGTTCAAGTACTGCAGCACCGATAGAAGTTACTGTGACAGTAACTGATCCGTGTGGAAACTCTTCATCTTGTGCAGCAATTGTGACAATTACCGAAACTACACCGCCAGTTGCGGTATGTAATGACATTACTGTTAATCTAGATGCTACTGGCAATTATGAATTAACAGATGCAGATAAAGATGCTATTTCATTAGGTACGACAGATAACTGTGTTGACTTTACTAGAGATTATAGCCAAGTTACCTTTGATTGTGATGATGTTGCAAATAGTGTAACGTTAACAGTAACTTATACAGATAATAGTGGAAACTCTTCAACTTGTACAATGGAGGTAACAGTTGAAGACAATATAGCTCCAACATTCACATGTGTAGGCGATCAGGCATTTGGAACATCAGCAGATGGGACTAGCGGCGATTGTGTATATAGTGTAACAGATGCCTCATTAGATCCAACAATGGCAGCTGATAACTGTGGAGTTGCGTCAGTAACACACGATTACAATGCTGGAGGAACTACATTATTGGGAGAAGATTTCCCATTAGGTACAACAACTGTCGTATGGACAATCTCTGATGTTAACGGAAATTCTCATACATGTACATATGATGTAGTAGTTACGGACGATGAAGATCCAACATTCACATGTGTAGGCGATCAAGCATTTGGAACATCAGAAGATGGGACTAGCGGAGATTGTGTATATAGTGTAACAGATGCCTCATTAGATCCAACAATGGCAGCTGATAACTGTGGACTTGCATCAGTAACACACGATTACAATGCTGGAGGAACTACACTATTGGGAGAAGATTTCCCAGTAGGTACAACAACTGTAGTATGGACAATCGAAGATGATAACGGACGAACAAATACATGTACATATGATATAGTAGTAACGGACGATGAAAATCCAACATTCACATGTGTAGGCGATCAGGCATTTACAACATCAGCAGATGGAACAAGTGGTGATTGTTTATATACTGTAACAGATGCCTCATTAGATCCAACAATGGCAGCTGATAACTGTGGAGTTGCATCAGTGACACACGATTACAATGCTGGAGGAACCACACTATCGGGAGAAGATTTCCCAGTGGGTACAACAACTGTCGTATGGACAATATCTGATGTTAACGGGAATTCTCATACATGTATATATGATGTGGTAGTAACGGACGATGAAGATCCAACATTCACATGTGTGGGCGATCAAGCATTTGGAACATCAGAAGATGGAACAAGTGGCGATTGTTTATATACTGTAACAGATGCTTCATTAGATCCAACAATGGCAGCTGATAACTGTGGAGTTGCATCAGTAACACACGATTACAATGCTGGAGGAACTACACTATTGGGAGAGGATTTCCCAGTAGGTACAACAACTGTTGTATGGACAGTGACTGATCTGGCAGGATTGACAACGACGTGTACGATTGAAATTGTAATAACAGATGATGAGGCACCGACTATTGATTGCTCAGCAATTGATGTTACACAAGATGCGGATGCAGGTGCCTGTACTTATACAGTGGTTGGGACAGAATTTGATCCGACATTCGCAGACAACTGTTCAGCAACTATAGAGAATGATTTTAATAATGGAGCAAGTCTTGCAGGAGAAGATTTCCCAGTAGGTACTACAGCAGTAGTATGGACAGCGACTGATCCAGCAGGATTGACAGCGACATGTACAATTGAAATTGTAATAACAGATGTTGAAGCACCAGTGATTAGTTGTCTTGATGATTTTGATTATAATCTAGTAGATCCAAATGATTGTTTCGCTGATATTGATACTTCTATAGTTGATATCTTAGATGCTTGTACTTCTGAAGCTGATATGAGTCTTACGATTATGGTACAGTTAGAAACTAGTCCTGGTACATTTGCTGCGCCAGCTGCAGAGACTATTTCTATAGTCCATAACCCTGCGACAGATGAATTTGATATCACAGCTACTAATCTTAGAACAGGATTGAACTTGGTAACTTTGACAGCGGAAGATGAGAACGGTAATAGTACTACATGTACATTCTATATTACAGTGAATGATTTATTTGGACCAGTAATTAATAGTTGTCCAGCAGATATTACAGTAACTGCAGGAGAGGGTGAATGTGAAGTTGCAGTGAGTTGGACTCCACCAGCGATTAGTGATCCTTGTGATGCGTTTACATTCACAGCTTCGCATAATCCAAATGATTTATTTGCAGTAGATTCTACTACTACCGTTACTTATGTGGCAATGGATCCAGCAGGAAACGTTACTACGTGTTCATTTGATATTACAGTTGAAGGAGATTGTCCATTGGATATTGATCTTAGAGCGCAATATTCATTACAGGGTAATACATATAATGTTGGTGATTTCAAGGATCAGGTAGTACGTGTTAGAAATATTGGAGCTGATGATTCTGAAGGTGTGATTAGTGTATTTGTTTCAGGACTTACAGCATTCGATGTAGTATTTGATCCTAATATGACTGTAGCAAACATACTAATAGGAACGACTACAGTAAATAACCAAGATTGGACAACTACAGTATTAGCTGGTGGTGTCTTATATACAAGTTCTGTAGTAATACCAGCAGGTAGTGAAAGTAAAATTGGATTATCGACTGAAGCTTTAGTAGCTGGTCAAGATGGAAATTTAAGTATTTCAATACTTAATAATTCTGGTGGAGATAATGACAATACTAATAATACAGCTAATAAGTTTTTAGTAATTTCTCTTAATTAAAAAATATTCTAGTGCTGGATAACTTATGAGTTATCCAGCTTTTTACAAAAACAAAAATATATTTAAAATGAAAAATAGAATATTCAAAACTTTATTCTTGTTTGTTTTCGGTTTATCAATGTTACAGGCGCAATCAATTACAGCAGAATTTGATGAAACTGAAATTGGTGTTGAAGGAACTTCAGTGATGACAGTGACTGCAAATCCGTCAAATGTAGATCAGGCTCCTGGAGAATTTCAAATACAAATTGATTTTCCACAGGATGGGTCATATATTGATATAAATGGTGGAGAACCAATTGCAGGACCAGGCTCTCCAGAAATGACTTGGGTAACTGTTGCTCAATCTGGTGGCTCTGATACTTGGCTAGGTACAAATGTAAATACTGTGCTAGCTATAATAGGTGGTGGAGCATGGACTCTAACTGTCGAAGGAGTAGGCCCAGATAGTGGGGGAAGTCAAGTTCTTTCTGTCGTATCATTAATATATGCTGATTCGGATGGAGATGGTAATTTGATAGATGATTCGGCTGGTCTTATTTTAAACGATGCGTTACCAGTTGAATTTTCATATGTAAATGCTCGTAGCCAAGATTGTGAGAGTGTAGATGTAATATGGCAAACTCAAACAGAGATCAATAATAGAGGGTTCTTTATCGAAAGAAGTGTTGGATCTGTTGACAGATTTGAAGATATGGGTTTTGTAGAAAGCAATGGAAACTCTAATAAAGAGCAGACTTATACTTTTGAAGATGACATTAATGATCTTAGTGGAAATACAAATCTATACTACAGGATCAAACAAGTAGATATTGATGGAAGAGTTTCTTTTTCAGAAATGGTAGTAATTAGGTTGGATTGTGAAGATCAATCGGTTAGATTTAATGTGAGTCCTAATCCTGCATTTAATGACTTGTATGTAGATGTAGATGGAAGTTTAGATGTAGCCTCAAAAATTGTTATTCTCAATAGCTTGAGTCAGACAATTGCTACATTTCCGATAAACAAAACAGACTCGCGAACTTTGGTAGATGTAACGAAGTACATTGCAGGTATGTATTATATCAGAATACTAAACAATAATAATGAGGTAATATTTACTGAAAAGATAATAGTAACTAAATAACCTCAGTAGCTTTTGGGATCAGTGCAATCTTGTATCTAATTCTAATTATTTTATCATTTTTATAGATCAAAATATAGCAAGCTAAAACATTTTGTTTTACGGTGTTAATAAATAAATGTTAAGCGTCATACTTTATAGTGTGACGTTTTTTTTTGCGATATCCTGAGGGTTCAGCATTTAGGGACTGATACTTCACATTCAATGGAGGTCTATAATTTTTCAAAGTTTATTCTTCGGTTAGCTAATGATATCCTTGTTATGTAATGGATAAAAAATAGTCAATACATTGTAGTTTATTGTGATATGTAAAGTATTTAGAATCAATACTATAGTAACTATAAAAAAATCATTGGTTTATATATTCTCATAGGCTTATTTGACATAGTGAAAATCTATATATTTGTAATCTATGAGATTACGCAGTTTGATGATTAAGGGCTTTAAAAGCTTTGCTGATGAGACGGTTCTTCATTTCGATAAGGACGTAATAGGCGTGGTAGGTCCTAACGGGGCAGGTAAGTCGAATGTAGTAGATGCCATCAGATGGGTGCTAGGAGAGCAGAAAAGTAAGGAGCTAAGACTTAGTAAAATGACAGATGTTATTTTTAATGGAACTAAGAAACGTAAAGCTGGGCAATCTGCGGCCGTTACTTTGACATTTGAGAATACTAAGAATATACTACCTACGGAATATCAGAATGTATCCATATCACGTCACCTATATAGGTCTGGTGAGAGCGAATATAGACTCAATGGTGTTGCTTGTAGACTCAAAGATATCAGATCGCTATTTGTGGATACTGGAATAGGATCTAATTCTTATGCTATCATTGCTCTTGGTATGGTAGATGACATTCTATCTGATAAGGAGAATGCTCGTCGAAGGATGTTTGAGCAGGCGGCTGGTATATCTAAGTATAAGACTCGTAAAAAAGAGACACTTAATAAGCTAAAAGCCACCACAGTAGATTTGGATAGGATAGAGGATCTACTATTTGAGATTGAAGGACAGCTAAAATCCCTAAAATCTCAAGCACGTCGTACTCAAAAGTTTTTTGATCTTAAAGAGAAATACAAAGAACTAAGTATCCAATATGCACTTATTAGTAGTCAGACGCTCAAGGAAAAGTTTGATGCTACTAATAAGAAACTACAAGAGGAAAAAGATAAATACCTTAAACTGGAGGTAGAGATAAGAACTGCAGAGGCAGATCTAGAAAAGATCAAAAAAGATAATCTAGATAACGAACAGACATTATCTAATAGGCAGAAAAAACTTAATGAACTCGTAGCAGCGATAAGAAATAAGGAGAATGAAAATAGCCTACTCGATCAAAGTATCAAATACAAAACACAATCTCTATCTCAACTTAAAAAGCAGATAGAAGAGCACCAAGTAATCACAGCCAATTATCAAACGGAGATAGCTAAGTTGATGTCTAGTGTGACAGAATCTCAGCAAGTGTTTAATAATCATAAGCAGGAGCTAGACGATGCTAAATCAAAGTTAGACAGCATCAGAACTGAACACTCCTCTGCGAAGAATAGCCATGATGATCGTGAGCGTAAAAGACAGGAGATAGAACGTCGCATTTTTGACTCTGAGAAAGCGATTGCGATATTTACTAATAATTTAGACAATTTAAAATTAGAACTCGAAAGATCCAAAGTTTTTTTTGAAAGTCGCGCGGTGGAATACAATCAGCAAAAAGAACAGAATGAAAAGTTAGATCAACAAATCGAACTAGTTATTAAGGAAATAGAATCTATAAAAACGCTAGAGTCTAATCGTCAAGAGAAATTACAAAATTCTAGACTAGAAATAGAAGTGCTCAAAGAGGAAAAGGGTAGGATAGCTAGGATCTTAGATTCTAAGAATAACGAATATCAGCTGCTCAAGGATATGGTAGAGAGTATGGAAGGTTTTCCAGAGTCTATCAAATTTCTACATAGCAATTGGAAGAAAAGTGCATTACTATTATCTGATTTGTTAGATGTAGATGAAGATTACAAAACTTGTATAGAGCAATACTTAGATCCTTACTTGAATTACTATGTGGTAAAAGATTTGGCTGAAGCGAAACTAGCTATCAATATGCTCACAAAAGCACAGCGAGGAAAAGCCAATTTCTTTCTGCTAGATGAGCTTCTCGGTATCAAACCTTCTAAGTCAAATATGGCTAGTGCTATACCAGCAAGAGATGTTATCACTGTAGATGGCAGATACCAACAGCTCATTGATTATTTATTGCAAAATGTAGTAGTTATCAATGAAGAGCTAGATGACCTCCGTCATTTTTCTTCATCTGATGATTTAGTGTTACTGTCCAAATCGGGAAGATTTACACGTAAAAGAAGTTTAGTAAGCGGTGGATCAGTAGGCCTTTTTGAAGGAAAGAAAATTGGTCGTAAAAAGAATTTAGAAAAGCTAAAAAAGCTAATCTCCAGTAAAGAAAATGAACTGATCAAAATAGAAGATAAACTTGCTAAAAAGCAAAACGATCTTAAGATATTACAAGATAATAAGCATCAAGGAGATTTATCTATAAAGCAAGCAGAGTTTAATGAGTATCAGAGATCAAAAGTGCAGCTCGATACGCAGATACAAAACTATCTGAGGTTGCAAGCAGAGCAAAATGAGAAGATCAAATTTGCAGAAACTCAGATGGATATTGCATCTAGAGGTATAGTCTATAATGAAGATTTGACTACAAGTCTGCGAGCAGATATGAAAATGGTACTCAGTGCTAGTGGTGAAGAAAATAAGATAGACGAACTAAGTGTAAAGCTCTCTGTAGCTTCAGAGGATTATAATACCAAAAATGTATCTTTTATACGTCAGCAAAATCTATTGGCTAATATCCAACGTGATCTTGAATTTAATCAAAAGCGTGTGTCCGGCGCCAATGAAAAATTAGTCATGGACACCATTAAGGTTGATAGACTCAGTGAAGAGATCAAATCTGCTGAAAATAAACTAGTACAGCTTAAAGAAAATCTATTGAGCGAATATGATCTACGTAAGGAAGCAGAAAATCATCTCGGTCAAGTCGAGCAAGGATATTATACTGCTCGCAATTTGATTATTGAGAAAGAAGAAGACCTAAAAGTCAAAAATAGAGTACTTAATAGATTGCAATTAGAAGTGCAAAATTTACGTGATGAGTATACTGGTCTCAAATTCGAGATCAATGCAGTAGGAGATAGACTCAAAATAGAATTTAATGTAGAGATCAAATCTATACTCGAAGAAGAGATCACAACAGAGCTCTCTTTTGAAGAGCTACAGGAGAAAGTAGAAAAGCTAAAAAATAAGCTTGCCAATTTCGGAGAAATAAATCCTTTGGCCGTGGAAGCGTTCAATGAGATGAGTGAGCGATATGAATCTATCTCAACACAACGTGATGATATTATCATAGCCAAAGATTCGCTTCTAGAAACTATCAAGGAAATAGAACAAACAGCGACAAAACAATTTATGAAAGCCTTTGAGCAGATCAGAGAAAATTTCATCAATGTATTCCGTTCGTTATTTACCGAAGATGATAATTGTAATCTTATCCTTGAAGATGAAGATAATCCCTTAGAATCAAAGATTGAGATCATAGCCAAGCCTAAAGGTAAAAAGCCTAAGTCTCTATCGCAACTGTCAGGAGGAGAGAAGACCTTGACAGCGACAGCCTTACTGTTTGCCCTATACTTGTTGAAACCCGCACCGTTTTGTATTTTCGATGAGGTAGATGCACCATTGGATGATGCTAACATTCAAAAGTTTAATAAAATTATCAAGAAATTCTCCAAAGATTCACAATTTATAATCGTGACTCATAATAAGTCTACTATGGCTGCTGTAGACGCACTATACGGTGTATATATGCAACAACAAGGTGTGTCAGGTGTAAGTGCTGTAGATTTCCGTAATTACGAGCATGAGGAAGTCCTTAAAGAGGTAGGTTAATTAAAGACTGCTAACAAGATATTTGTATTTTTGCGCGGATTCTCAGTTAATTTATATTAGTGCGTATTTCTCATTAATACAACAGTAATGAAATTCAAATTTTCCATTGTATTTTTCTTAGTAATATCTATTGTTATTCAATCTTGTGGAGATGATGATGTGATTCCTAGATCAGAGCTATCTGGTGAATGGAAAGCTCAAACTTTGGAGGGTACTATAAGAACGGAATCAACATTTAGTGGGTCTAGTATTATTAGTAACTCTACAGTTACAGGAGCGAATATGAATTATTATTTGACTCTTACGATGAGTGATAACAAGTTTACGGCTCAAGGATCATATGATATTGAATTAGCTACAACAGCTCAAGGATCGACTTTGTCCATGACTGATTCGTATTCTAATCTTAGTGAAAGTGGTACGTATACTAGTACTGATAGTGAAATTAATTTAGATGCTTCTATTTATGATATAAGCATTAATGGTATGGTCTTAGAAGTTACTGGGGGCCATACACCTGCAACATATTCCATAACTAATAATGTACTAACTGTAACAGAGGTAAGACAAGAAGAAATGAACAATGGCACAATCAGTTCTGTTACAGATATCAATATAGTATCTATATGGAATAGGCAGTAGTGTTTTCCTTCTAATTAATATATTTTCCTCCATTTAATATTATACACAAAAAGAGCCTTCCTCAATGAGAAAAGCTCTTTTTGTGTATAATATTGAAGAGGTTTAGTTCTTCTTCTTTACTTTCTTAGGCGAGATCATTACAATCATACGTCTTCCTTCCATCTTAGGCAGTTCTTCTGCAGCTCCGACTTCTTCTAGCTCCTTGAGAAACTTCAATAAAAGTAACTCACCTCTATCTTTAAATACTATGGCACGTCCACGGAACTGCACATAAGCTTTCACTTTAGCACCCTCCTCTAAAAACTTTTGCGCGTGACGACATTTGAATTCGAAATCGTGATCATCAGTGTTAGGGCCGAATCTGATTTCTTTGATTACCGTCTTTGCAGACTTGGCTTTTAACTCCTTTTCTTTCTTCTTCTTATCATATAGGAACTTCTTGTAATCAATAATCTTACATACAGGAGGATCTGCATTAGGACTAATCTCGACTAGGTCAAGATCTAATGCTTCAGCCCATTGTACTGCCTTGTTAGTGTAATAGATATCAGGTGTGATTTCTTTGTCTGCTACTTCACTGATAGCGTTTAGATTATCTCCTACCAGTCTTATTCTTGGTACTCTGATTTGATTGTTGATTCTTAGAGAAAACTTAGGTTCTCTCGAGACTACTTTACGTCTTTTAGCCAAATGTTTTGTGTTTACTTATAAATATTGTGTGTGCAATTTTCATTTGCTCTATCGAATTTACAAAAAAGCCATAACTAAACTCAAATATCTCTAATGTTAATAATATAGGGTCTAAGTTGCTTAATTAATTTACCAGGTAGCGAGATAAAAAAGTGTATTCACATAGACATATATTAATGCACTTTATATATTATGAAGTTCCGTTATTCTGCAATATCCTCTTCTTCTTTTGCAACTTTCTTGGTGAATGTGATCTTTATGCCATCTTTCTCCTTGTTAAGAGAAGCTTTAAATTTAGATCCTTCTCCTGGGTTATTAGCAAGAATAAACTCCGCTAATGGATCCTCCATATATTTCTGTATTGCTCTGTGTAATGGTCTTGCTCCAAATTGTGGATCATATCCTTTCTCAGCTACAAACTTCTTAGCACTATCAGCTAACGTAAGTTTATAACCCATATTATCTAGTCTAGCAAAAAGGTCGTTTAGAGTGATATCTATAATATTGAAAATATCGTCCTGGTTCAAGCTATTAAATATAACTACATCATCAATACGATTGAGAAATTCTGGAGAGAAAGTCTTTTTCAGAGCATTTTGTATGATACCCTTACTGGTCTCTTCAGTTGACTCTTGACGTGACTGAGTTGCAAAACCAACTCCTTGACCAAAGTCTTTCAGCTGTCTTACTCCAATATTAGATGTCATGATGATCATCGTATTCTTAAAATCAACCTTTCGTCCAAGACCATCCGTCAACTGTCCGTCGTCAAGTACTTGCAAAAGAATATTATATACATCAGGGTGTGCCTTCTCGATCTCATCTAGTAAGATTACAGAATATGGCTTTCTTCTAACTTTTTCAGTCAGTTGTCCTCCTTCTTCATAGCCTACATATCCTGGAGGTGCGCCTATTAATCTACTGATAGAGAACTTCTCCATATATTCACTCATATCTATACGCAACAATGCATCTTCTGAGTCAAATACATATTTGGCTAGTGCTTTAGCTAATTCTGTTTTTCCTACACCTGTTGGTCCAAGGAAGATGAACGAACCAATCGGTTTACTTGGATCTTTCAATCCTACACGATTCCGCTGAATTGCTTTAGTGACTTTTATAATGGCTTCATCCTGCCCGATGATCATCTCTTTCATATCTGCTGCCATTTTGACAAGCTTACCGCTTTCGCTCTGAGCCACTTTCATGACTGGAATGCCGGTTATCATAGATACTACTTCTGCTATATCTTTCTCTTCTACCGGATTTCTTCTTGTTTTACTATCTTCATCCCACTGTAGTTTTGCCTCTTCTAGTTTCTTCTGAAGCTTAGTCTCTTGATCTCTTAGTTCGGCAGCTTCTTCGTACTGCTGATTTTTCACAGATTGATTCTTAGCCACTTTGACTTTTCCTATTGCACTTTCTAGCTCTTCTATATGCTCAGGGACATGTATGTTTTTGAGGTGAGTACGTGCACCTACTTCATCCATTACGTCTATTGCTTTATCCGGAAGGAATCGATCACTGATATACCTTGTACTTAAGCTTACACATGCTTCTATTGCCTCATCAGAGTAAGTGACATTGTGGAAATCCTCATATTTCTCTTTGATATTGTGAAGTATGTGTACAGCTTCTTCATTGGAAGGCGGCTCTACAATGACCTTTTGAAACCTTCTATCTAGGGCACCATCTTTTTCGATATGCTGTCTATATTCATCTAGCGTACTTGCACCAATACATTGTAGCTCACCTCTAGCTAGTGCAGGTTTGAAAATGTTAGATGCATCTAGTGAGCCAGTTGCACCACCAGCTCCTACTATAGTATGTATTTCATCTATGAAGAGTATTACATCTCTAGCTTTTTCAAGCTCAGTCATAATGGCCTTCATTCTTTCTTCAAATTGGCCTCTGTACTTTGTACCTGCAACTAATGCAGCAAGGTCAAGCATTACTATTCTCTTATCAAAGAGAGTTCGAGATACTTGTTTCTCGTGTATACGGAGTGCAAGTCCTTCTGCTATTGCCGTCTTACCTACTCCTGGTTCGCCGATAAGTATAGGGTTGTTCTTTTTACGTCTGCTGAGAATCTGAGACACACGTTCGATTTCTGTTTCTCTGCCTATAATAGGATCAAGCTTACCGTCTTCAGCAAGTTTACTGACATCTCTACCAAAATTATCTAGTACAGGCGTACGACTCTTGCTATTCCCTTTAGGAGCAGCTTGTCCACTACGTCCACTGAATGGATCGTTTTCTTCATCCATTGGTGAGTCGCTATCTGAAGGAGTCCCATCATAAAACTCAGTATACGAACTATCTGATTCGTGCTTAACATAATCTAGTTCTGACTTGTATGCTTCGTAGTCTACATCAAAGTCTCCCATGATTTGAGAGGCTACATTTTCATTGTGTTTAAGTATCGACAGCATAAGGTGTTCGGGATATATTTCGTCGTTTTGGTACACTTTAGCTTCTAAGAAAGTTACTTTTAGAACTTTCTCTGCATGCTTGTTGAGGGGTATATTACCTACATTATATGAAGTGTCATCAGATTTATTAGGAGTTGTCTTTACTTCGATCTTATACTTGAGCTCTTCTAGATTTACTTCTAATGAGTCTAGTACTTTTATAGCTAAGCTTTCAGAATCTTGTATAATACCGAGTAGTAGATGTTCAGTTCCTATATAGTTGTGACCCATACGTATTGCTTCTTCTCTCGAGAGCTGTATGATCTTCCTTACTTGTGATGAGAATTTTCTGTTCATGGTATTATAATTTCGATGCTCTACAGTTTTAGAATGATTGTAAATGATAATAGTTTATCTACAATCAAAAAACGTTCTATAATATTCTCTACATATATAGGACTTTCTGTCCATATGTAATAACCTTTGACTTACAATTCTAGTAGTAACAATAATGTGCCAAATGTGTTTTTGGAACATTATGTCAGTTATTTCTTTTGTAAATAACATTATGACGTACAAAAAGCTGAAATAGTATCGAATTTAACGAATATTTAAACTTGTATTGTATTTGTTGGAGACTAATAATTCGTGAATGCATTCTTCATGCCTAATGGACGACTAATATTCTGATGGTTTCAAATAATCCATGTGAGTTAGTCATTCGAGTTACTATAAATGGGATATTATACAATCTGTATTGTCCATGGCAAAAGTTAAAGAAACAAGATTCCAATGTTATCACTTGATATACATTGCTGAAGTAGTTTGATTATATACTATGTAGTAATTGTACGAGTGTTTGCCACATAAAAAAGAGCCAGCAATTTCTTGCTGACTCTTTAGTGATCGGTCTGGGGCTCGAACCCAGGACCCACGCCTTAAAAGGGCGTTGCTCTACCAACTGAGCTAACCGATCGGTTTATCTTGCTTTGAAAGCAGCTCTTTAACTACCCTTTATTTCTTAGCGAGTGCAAATATACAAAGTGATTATTATCTGTTGTATGTTTTTTGAGATAAAAAATGAAAAAAAAGAGGGATCTCGTAATTAGCTGATTTTTAATCTGAAATACGTTGAATTCCTTAATATATATTAAGAATAAGATGCAATACTACTAAGGTAAGCGATAATAGATTCTTTTACTCTTCTTTTCCTTCTGTAAGCTCCCGTTGCATTTCGTCCATCATAACGTAATCTACAGCTTCGTGGAGAGTCGGTACTATCGATAGTATGCTTTCTAATCTAGAGATTTCAATAAGCTTTTTTACTGGAGCATGAGTAGCTTCAGCAAGTACGAAACTTCCATAGTCCTTCCAAAGTCTATTGGCGGTGAGAATAGCGCTAAGCCCTGAAGAGTCTACATAATGGACGTTTCTAAGATCAAATATGAGATTCTTCACACCTTCGTTACGTAGAAATACAAACTCAGACTTTAGGTTTGGTGCCATAAGTGAATTTAGATTTTCTTCATCTAGTTGGAATACAGAGTATCTATCTTTTTTATCTAATGAAAATTTCATTTAGTTATATTTTTTAAATGTTAATGGATTAATGGTATATCATACTTCCATTAAGTTACAAATGTACCATATTTCGATCAATCTTGCGAGCCTATTTAACAATATGTAAAATTCTAAAAATTTGATATTTTGGCTTCGTGATTGACAGTTATAAATGCACTATTAGTACATATTATTGCTCTATTTATGTTTAGCTGCTTATCTACCTGTCTAGAACGAATGTATTGGCATTCTCTCAAATACATTGAAATGACAGTGTGACAAAGATTTCTAATGGTTTACAATTAAATGTACTCACTTTAATCGAAATGAATTATTAGATAGTTTACTTTTAATTTTCTTTATTAATCTGTAAATATTAATGTTGAAATATTTTTTTATTCTAGCTAATGAGTTTAGATGTGGCTTACACTCCATAACTTCAATTCAAGAGCATAGTAGAGATAACTATTTAGAAAAAAGGTAAGAACTGATCTTATGTTAGTATTGTTAGAAATTGGATAAAAAATCTCATGGAGTCATTATATTTGCACATAATATGGCTACGTAGTTCAACTGGATAGAATATCAGATTTCGGCTCTGAGGGTTGAGGGTTCGAATCCTTCCGTGGTCACAATAGTTGCAATATAAGCTCCAATTAAGGGGCTTTTCTTGTTTTATGGTAATTTCTCAATAACATATTTGAAATATTTGGTTCCTTATAATGCTCTTAAGTGCTTCTAATGATTTACTCAGTTAAGTCAACAAAACGTTGTTGGGGCAGCAAACTTTGTAATTCTCGTAATAGTGTGAGTATTTCGAAAATCAAGATAATATACTGTAAGAAGGTAAGTGCTAGCACTTGTTTATCAAGTATTATCTCTTTTCTCACTTTTTTTAAGGAATAGGATGTTAACCTGCAGTTTGACAATGAATAGCAATTAATAATCCTTTATATCTAAACACTTTTAGATGCCAATTTACTTACTATCCGTATAGCGAGTTGTAACCATAAAAACATTCATTATCACTAGAGAAATATGGTTTAATTAACGAAAAATCGATTGGTTGAGTAACTGTGGTTACTTAGTTTTTCAGAAAGGCTACTTAGATTTGGAGTAAAAAATAATATTATGAAAATAGAACAAATATATACAGGATGTCTAGCGCAAGGAGCCTATTATATAGAGTCTAATGGTGAAGTAGCTATAGTAGATCCATTAAGAGAAGTACAGTCTTATTTGGATAAAGCGGATAGAGATAATGCTACGATTAAGTATATATTTGAAACGCATTTTCATGCAGATTTCGTTAGTGGACACGTAACACTTGCCGAGAAAACAGGTGCGCAGATCATATATGGTCCTGAGGCAAAGACAAATTTTGATTCTATTACAGCTATTGACGGCCAAGTTTATAAACTAGGTAATATTACCATTACTGTGCTTCATACTCCTGGACATACAATGGAGAGTTCTACTTTTTTATTGAAAGATGAGAACGGAAAGGATTATGCTATATTCACTGGAGATACTTTATTTATCGGAGATGTAGGAAGGCCAGATCTTGCACAAAAGATGGGTAATATTACTATCGATGATCTAGCAGGGTTCTTATTTGATAGTCTAAGGAATAAGATTATGCCTTTGGCTGACGACGTTATCGTATATCCTGCACATGGTGCAGGTTCGGCTTGCGGAAAGAATATGATGAAAGAGACGGTCGATACATTAGGCAATCAAAAGAGCATGAACTATGCACTGCGAGCGGATATGACCAAAGAGGAATTTATCAAAGAACTCACTGATGGTTTGCTGCCTCCGCCTGCATATTTTCCGCTTAACGTCAAACTGAATAAAGAGGGTTACCAAGATATAGAAAAAGTGATCGCTAGAGGGCAACATGCATTGAGTCCTAAAGCATTTGAAGTAGCTGCCAATGAAACTGATGCAGTGGTACTTGATGTAAGGCATCAAGATGAGTTTGCCGCAGGGCACGTACCAAGATCAATTTTTATTGGACTTAATGGAGCCTTCGCACCATGGGTAGGAGCCTTGATCAAAGACGTTAATCAATCCATTCTATTGGTTGTAGAAAAAGAAAAACTCAAAGAGGCCATTACTAGACTATCAAGAGTTGGTTTTGATAATATATTCGGATATCTTGATGGAGGAATAGAGGCTTGGAAAAGTGAAGGTAAAGAATTAGATAGGGTAAGTGCAATTACAGCATCTGCTTTCAAAGATGTGATTACGTCTAATGTAGATACTAAAGTCGTAGATGTAAGAAAAGCTTCAGAGTATTTATCTGAGCATATCATATCTGCTGTAAATTTTCCATTATCAGAAATCAACGAATATTTAGCTGAGATGCCAAGTGGTGAAGACGTCTATGTACATTGTAAAAGTGGTTATCGATCTATGATAGCTAGTTCTATACTGAAGTCGAGAGGTGTGCATAATGTAATAGATGTAGAAAAAGGGTTTGATGCGATCAAAGAAGCTGATATACCGGTAAGTTACTTGGTCTAACTAAGCAAGGGGATAGTTGTTTTAGCTTGAAAGAAAGTAGATTTTTATCTCGTAAAGAGAGACTTAAATAAAGACTTCGTTTTGTGTAAAGTTCTTTCTTTAGTTATAAAGGGTAAAACTTTATTTTTTATCATAGCGGTTAAAAAAAAGTTGCACTCAAAATGATTTGAATCCAACTTATTGTTCAATCTTTCTACAAGTGTAGCTTCTTCAATAACTAAATGGATTGGTGATATACCTAATCTACCATTTCGTAATCAATGCCCAACTTACGCAATGCACGGATACCAGAGCTACTATTTTTGTCAGAGACAGATATCTCAACTGGATCACCTTCAAGCAAATATTCTGTAAAATCTTGAGCATCGTAATTGCTTACTCCTTCACCTATCTCTTCGAGCATTTTAGTGATAGCTCTTTTGTCAGGTTTTGCGGCGTCGCATGATAGTAGTCTAATATTCATTTTGTAGTATTTATATTACTAGTATATAACCATCAAGAATCAAAATTAATTCAGTTTGGACGGGTTGACAATTGCTTAACAATAATCCATCCACCAACTTTCAGCCTGATATTCTATTGTAGGACTCACAGCTGTATTATACTTATACGAGCTAAGTAACATCGTGATATCATGTTTTAGAGTTGTCAATGTATCTTCAATGAGATCAGGTCTAAATCCGCTTTCACCAAGACTTACGACCATTTGCGCAGATAATACGCGACTGATGATTTGTCCAAGATCTACTAGTTTTCTCTGTGGCATTTTGTTCTCCACATCGAAGTTGAGCATATCTTTGTATCTATCAGCCACCTTTTCTGATAATTCGTATGTCTTAAGGTATTCAGCAAGATTAGTTTGTTTGCCACGGATCATCGTTTTGACTGTCATCTCTGAGATTTGTGTATAGAGCATTTCATTCGATCCTTCAAATATTCTAAATGGACGAGAATCAGTTATACCCCTCTGACCAAAACTTTCTTCTAAATAGCCCTTAGCTCCATATAACTGAGTAGTGATCTGTGCAGACTCTTGCATGAGATCGGTTACATAAGCTTTCATAGTATTGGCTTCAATGGCCATGAGCGCAAGATTATTATCAATACTGCTTATTTCTGAACTACGCTTGCAGAATGCTGAACAGATCACAAATGCCGATTGCACTCGACCGATCATATGCTGCACTTGATCCATAGCAATGAGTGGGTGTGTTCCTACAATTCTTGTAGTACACTGTTTGAGGCATTCATCCAGATTACGTTTGATGAATCCCATTCCCATACCTGGGAATTGGAATCTACTTCTATGAAGAAGATCCATCATAAGCTTGAGGCCTGTACTTTCAGGGATCAGTTTATTCTCATCAGGCACAGTTACATCAACAATGTTTTTACCGTAAGGGATAGGGTAAAGACCAGCACTATTGTATAATTCGTCTACTATGATACGCTGTGCGTCTACTTGTTCATCTGTGACAAAGAAATCGATATCTCTACTCAACTTACCACTTTCACTTTTGGATCTAGACGTCATCAACCAATAGTCAGCGAGACCAGTAAGTCCCTGCCAATGCTTGATTCCCTTGATTTTATAGTTAGAGCCTTCTTTGACATTAAAAGTTTGCATATTGAGTGCATCACTACCATAGCCAGGCTCCGTAATCATAAGTCCTCCCATATTAGCTTGATTGAGAAACCTCTCAAACACCTTAGGCTTGAGTGATTCGCTTCCATACTTAGCTACAGGCTCCATGAATAGAGCGAAGTTGATTCCGAATGTTAGTGATAGGGCAAGTGATTCGTAACCAGATGCTTCGAATACACCTAAGCATTCTTTTACATTGATGCCACGACCACCGTACTTCTTTGGAATAGATACCGAAAGTGGTTTAGCAGACATGATTTCTCTCCATACCAATGATGGAAAACCTCTTCGTTGTATAAATTGAGTAAGGTCAGCTCTGTCGTAGAATGCCGTCTTAAGCTTCGATTTGTAGTTGTTTAGAAAATCGTGGTAGGGCATTGTGCCTACAATGTTTGTTAAATCCATTAATCGTAAGTATTGCTTGGTTTCAAAGCTAAATTAGCATTGATTAGAGTTACGTAAAATTACTTTAATTAACGTTAAATTCTGAGTTTAGTTTTGAACGTATATTGTCGTTATAGAGTAATCTTCATTTTCTATAGTGTATATACCAGCAGATTCATGCCATCTAACACTCGCATAATCGCAAACTCGTAGCTATATTTGCTAGAGTCATGAAATTGGGAGATACACATAACCGAATAGCTAAATACTTGCGAATAGGCGTCACTGATAGATGCAATTTGCGTTGTAGGTATTGTATGCCAGCAGAAGGAATAGATTTTGCGCATCGCGATGATATTCTCAGCTACGAAGAGATCATCAGATTGGCTAAGGTGTTTTCAGACTTAGGCGTAGATAAAGTGAGACTGACAGGTGGAGAGCCCTTTATGCGCAAGGATATAGATGTATTGCTCAGATCATTGTCAGATGTCTTTGCCAAGGTACATATTACGACTAATGCAACCTTGTTCTCAGATCACATTAATTTGTTGAAGGAAATCGAAATTTCCGGTCTCAATATATCTATAGATTCATTAGACAGAGATCGATTCTTTATGATCACACGTAGAGATAGTTATGCTTTAGTGATGAAAAATATTTTGGATTGTATTAAAAACGGAATACCCACGAAGCTCAATATAGTAGTGATGAAAGGAGTCAATGATATGGAGATTATCGATTTCGTTAGATTTGGAATGGAGCATAATGTTGAAGTGAGGTTTATAGAAGCGATGCCATTCAATGATGATGATGGAAATAGAGATGTCTATATGCCAGCCACCGAAATCGCTGAGATGATCGCAGGAGAATTTCCATCGCTACAAAAGTTAGTGGCTGACGGATCTTCATCTATAAAGTATACTATAAATGGAAAGCAAACAGTAGGAATCATACCAGCATATTCTAGATCACTTTGTAGCTCTTGTGATCGTATCAGATTGACGCCACAAGGAGAACTACTCAATTGTCTATATGCACAGACAGGCACAAATCTGTTAGCGATGGTACGAGATGAAAAAGTATCTGATGGCGATATCCAGCAAGCTATAGTAGACAGTGTTATACTAAAGAAGAGATCAGGATTGGAAGAAGAAGCATTGATAGATAAAAATGCATTTAGAAGCATGACAACTATAGGCGGATGATCAGTGTAAAAGAAGCATTGGCAAGAGTCATTAGTACTGCTCAAGTCATAGGTGTAGAATCTATTTCTATCCATAATGCAATTGGTCGCACCTTGGCGGAAGATATATATGCAGATAGATCTATGCCACCATTTGATAGAGTGACGATGGATGGTATTTGTATCAACTATGATAACTACGAATCAGGTCAACGCATATTTGCTGTAGAATCTATAGCTGCCGCAGGTAGCCCAACCGTAACATTACAAGATAAATCTAAGTGCGTCGAAATCATGACTGGTGCTCCTTTAGCTGTTTCTGCTGATACAGTAATCAGATACGAAGATCTCAAAGAGCTCGACGGTGCATTTGAAATATTAGAACCTACTGTCAGAGGAAAAAATATTCATACCAAAGGGAGTGATCACAGTAAAGGTACTGTGTTACTAAGTAAGAATAAAAGGATAAAAGCAATCGATATTAATATATTAGCTTCTGCAGGCAAATCGATAGTAGAAGTTTATTGCAGTCCCAAAGTAGCGGTTATATCTTCTGGTGATGAATTGGTAGAAATAGATGAAACTCCAACTGACTATCAGATCAGAAAATCGAATGTATATATGCTTCAATCTCGATTGCAAGAACTAGGAGTAGAGTCTAAAACATTTCATTTTGTAGATAATAGCGACTATATTTATTCTGAAATCAAAGTCATTTTAGAAGACTATGATGTCTTGCTAATGAGTGGTGGAGTGAGCAAAGGAAAGTTTGATTTTATTCCAGAAGTATTAGAGCACTTAGGATTCGAAAAGTTATTTCATGGAGTGGCGCAAAGGCCAGGAAAACCATTTTGGTTTGGACGGATGGGAGAGCAAAAAGTATTCGCCTTTCCAGGGAATCCTGTATCTACTTTGGCTTGTTTTCATAAGTATTTTGTGCCTTGGCTCTATAAAGTTAGAGGTTTAGAGTGTCAACCCTTCAAAGTAGTATTAGCCAATAACGTTTCTTTTAAGCCGGATCTAGATTACTTCGCTCAAGCATCTATTTCACAATCAGAAGACGGTAGATACCTAGCGACTGTCAAGCATGGCAATGGATCAGGAGATATGGTAAGTCCGTCAAGTATGGATGGGTTTATAGAGTTGCCTAAAGGGAAAGAAGTTTTTGAAGTGGGAGAGGTGTATGATTTTATAAGGTTTTAATAATGAAAATTTTAAAACTTGATATTTTCATATTGGAAATTAATCAGATTTTAGCATGAGCTCTGATGGATAAACACGCGGAGCAATTGGTTTGGTCTAATACTCTTAATGTAGAGTATGAAATGAAGAATAAAGTACAATAATGAAAAAAGAACTAACACACATCAACAAAGACGGCCACCCAGGAATGGTAGACGTCAGCGATAAAGCTACTACTATAAGGGTAGCCTCTGCCAGTGGTAATATCATCCTAGGAAACGAAATAATGAAAACTCTATCTGAAGATGGATTTGCAACTAAGAAAGGGTCGATAACGCAAATAGCAATTATAGCGGCGACTATGGCGGTGAAAAACACATACAACGCAATACCGCTTTGTCATCAGATTCCGATTACATCTTGTAAAATAAATGTCGATCCGACGACAACAGGATTTAATATATCGTGCACAGTAAAAACTAACGGCCAGACAGGTGTAGAAATGGAAGCATTGCACGGAGTTTCTACTGCAGCATTGACAATATATGACATGTGTAAGGCACTTTCACATAATATGATGATCAGTGATATACAATTGGATAAAAAGGGAGGAGGAAAATCTGATTATGAAAGATAAGCATCACAAACATCCGGCACTGGCTAAACCTGAGAGAGGAATGTATCATTGTAACGAATGGGCTATCTATGGCACCACCTGCGGTCGTATAGAATCATTCGTCAAAGGTTTAAATAATCGATTAGCAGAAAAGTACAATCTCACTTATGTAGATGCAGATCACAATGTAGAAGATTCTGGGACGGATATGCAAATTGGCAAGAAACAATTTTCACAATCAAAGGCAATTTTGTGGAATGAATATGACGACCGATTACAATCATGGCATACAGATGCGGTTATGGTAAATGGAAATCATTATCCAGCACAAAGACAAATCGTATTTATAGATCAGAAAAAAGAAGCTTCGTTACTCAGAAGGGTAGAGCAGTTGAATCTGATAGATGCAGTTATCAGATTAGATGATACGCCTATTTATGGTTTTGTAAAAGAGAAAATAAATGAATCCACTTTAGTAATATCAATCGATGAAATCAACAAAGTAGACCAGCTCATAATAGACCAAATAGAGGGTAACAAATCACCGCTTAAGGCACTCATTCTTGCAGGAGGAAAGAGTAAAAGAATGGGGGAGGACAAATCTCAAATTCATTATCATGGCAAACCACAAGAAGTATTTGCTGCGGATATTTGTTCTGAGTTAGGATTAGAAACATTTATCTCAAAGGCGCACAGTTTTACTGCGGATACTATAGATGGTTATCCAGTAATTAAAGATCGACTAGTAGACATGGGACCATTTGGTGCGATACTATCTGCTATGATGAGCGACCCTGATGCAGCATGGTTGGTGTTGGCCTGTGATCTTCCGTATATCACAAGGACGCATATCAGATTATTGATTGACAATAGAAAAATGAGTCAACAATCGACAGCATACAAACTTATCAATCAGTCATTCCCTGAGCCACTTATTGCAATCTACGAACCTACTATCTATCAGCGTATGCTAAGATTCCTTTCGTTAGGATATGTATGCCCTCGTAAAGTATTGATTAATAGTGATGTATATCATGTAGATCTTTTACAGGCTCAAGTAGGGTATAATGCCAATACTACTGAAGAGAAAGAACAAGCAATAAATAAGCTGAGTCAGTAAGATGGAAAGGAATCGATATATCAGACATACCTTACTAGATCAAATAGGAGAGAATGGACAAAAGAAGTTGTCTGCTGCCCATATCGTCTTGATAGGTTGTGGTGGATTAGGATCTATCGCTGCGCCATATCTTGCAGGCGCTGGAGTAGGTAAGATTACATTAGTGGATGCAGACAAACCCCATGTAAGCAATTTGCACAGACAAGTATTCTTCGATGTGTCATCGATGACTCAAACAAAATCTCAAGCACTTGCAGATCATATAAAAATCCTTAATCCTACGATAGAAGTAATCGTAAAAGAGCAAATGGCCTCAAAGAAAAATATAGAAGAAATCATAAAAGGTGCAACAGTTGTCTTAGAATGTACAGATAATATCCAAACAAAGTACCTCGTCAATGACTATTGTCATATCCACAACATTCCTTTAGTCTACGGAGCGATCTACAAGTACGATGGCTATGTATCGTTATTTGCAAATGTAGGTAAAGAGTCGATCCATCTGAGAGATATATTTGGCATACCCAATGAAGATATTCCGACTTGCTCCGAAGTGGGAGTAATGGGCACGCTTGCTGGACTCATTGGACTTATGCAAGCCAACGAGGCGATCAAGTATATCACAGATGCAGGACAAGTTCTAATAGATCAGTTGCTGACGTACAATATTCTGGATAATACTCAGATGAAACTCAAACTGAAAAAGTCATATAAAAATGATATTTCAGCGATCTATCAAGTCAGTAGTTATCAATCCAAATCCATGTGCGATATTACAGAAATCACTCTAGAAGAATTGCAATCCGAAAGATCAAAATACGACCTTATCTCCATCCTAGAGGATTATGAACACAAAGACATTGATAATAATGTAAAGCATGTTCCTTTAAGTACCATCCATCCAGAAGAATTAGTCGAAGACCTAGAGGGTCCGACTGTATTTTATTGCATGACAGGAAAGAGAAGCATAGGTTTGGTTAGGATGATAAGGGAAATAGATTCAGGTGTGGAGGTTTATAGCTTAAAAAATGGTCTAAAGAAGTTATGACGACTGTATGTTTGAGATTTCTTTTGTCAATTAACCCGGTTTCGAAAAGTATTCCCGATAGATTTTTTTTCGAGGATAGAAACCCATAAATATTGCTGGGTATATGAGCACTGTCAAAATAAAATTGGAAGCTGTAAATGTTATATCATCTATTATAATCGAATTATATTCATCAACCTTTTGTACAATGTGACGATGGGTCCATATGGTAAGTGGCCAAGGAAGTGTGCTACCCACATCTACAAATAAAGCCATATCATCAGTAACTTCATCAGTAATAATATCACTTACCCATTCAGCCTTGATAGGACTTAGAAACCTAATGTGTACTCTGTCGCCTTTTTTAGAACCAGTAAACTCTACTATTTTCATTTTACCAAAAGGAGGTTTTAGCGCTTCGAATAAGCTAAGGTCAAACGCATCCATGACTTTTATATAGTTACCTTTGATTGAAGTTTTGAATTTTATATTCATTTCTATCTTTGACAATTTCTTTTAAAACAATAGACTTTTGGAATAGTTGATAAATCTTATATTTGATATTATCGGCTTTTTAGGAAAGGTATAAATATAACCACCATTAAATTATTCGATGAAGCATCCTAAAGGAATAGAAAAAGTATTAAGCACGATAGTAAAAAGTGAATTGTTACAGAAAGCTATCAATGCGTCTTCTGAAGGAATAACCATAAGTAGTATGTCAACTGAAGATAGACCGCTTATATTTGTCAATAAGGGTTTTCAATGGATGACCGGCTATTTTGACGAAGAGGTGATTGGAACCAACTGTAGATTTCTACAAGGTGAGGGCACGAATCAAGAAACTGTAAAGAAAATAAGAGATGCAGTTAATAATGGAGAGGCTTGTATTGTCGAACTCCTCAATTACAAAAAAGGTGGCATTCCATTTTGGAACAGGCTATCCATTACTCCAATAAAAGACGAATACAATAAAGTAACTCATTATGTAGGTGTTCAGTCTGATATTACAGATCTAACTGAAACTAGAAATAGATTAATCGAAGCGAATAATAAACTGAAGATATTTCAAAATCGCATTCTAGAGGATCTAGAACAAGCAAAAAATGCGCAGCAATTTCTATTGCCATCAAATCTTCCCAAATCATCTAAAGTTCTTTTTACTTCTTTATTTGAGCCCATGGAGGAAGTCGGAGGAGATGTATATGATGTAACTAATTTACCAAATGAAAATTATGGTTTATTGGTAGCCGATGTTACTGGTCATGGAATTAATGCAGCTTTATTGACATTTATGTTGTCATCTACTTTTAAAAATGCCGCAGATACACTAAGGTCACCTTCCGAAATAATTACGCTGACCAACGAACAGTTATTTGAAAAAATGCCAGGAGATGCTTTTGTAACCATGTTCTATGCACAGTATGATTCTGTGACTGGTATCTTGACATATTTGTCAGCGGGGCATCCTGATGCTTATATCTTGCGAAAAGGGGCTAAAAACTCCATATCATTATCTACTCAAGGAACTATTATAGGCGCTTTTTCTAAAGATGAGATCTCATTTGAGGAGAAGGAGATACAATTAGAGCTTGGTGATAAAGTAATTATATATACCGATGCAATAATAGATGTTATTGATAATTCTGAGAATCCGGAGAAGGATGAACTTCCTGTATTTCTTGAAAAAAATGCAGAACTTGATATAGACGAACTTTTCAAATCCATTTATCAATATGGATTGTCATGCTCTAGCTCAGGCGCGTATCCTGATGATTTTACCTTATTGGGAATGGAGGTTATCAGTACCGATTAAGACTAGAATCCATTCACTGAGAAAACACATTGTAGATCACATTTAGTTTGTGTATTTTTGTTTCTTTAGCATTTAAAAACTTCTAAGTAGTAAAAAGTATTTCTAACCTAACGCCGGAATTATTTTTTACTAAATCCAATATTTTTAGGAATTGTCGCAATTAAACCAATAAAAAATGAATGCAACAGAATTAGTTGACTATATCAGTATCATACTCAAGATCATTGTAGGTATAAGTATTTTGAATGTTTGGTTAATTCGACCTACCAAGGCTACAAAATGGAGAGGTGGTGCTGCTAAGACTATTTTAGAGGAATTTAGAGTTTACGGATTATCGAAGCAGTTTTGTTATTTCATAGGATTTCTGAAAGTAACATTGGCAGTAATCTTATTAGCGTCTATTCAATTTGAGGATATTACTATGACAGGAAGTATTGGTCTGGCTGTTCTACTTTTAGGTTCAATAAGCATGCATTTGAAGGTAGGTGATAAACTTATTAAGTCATTTCCAGCTCTTCTATTTTTAGTCCTTAATCTAGCAATTACATTGATTAGTATAACCTAGTTCTTAAAGTAAATCATAAAGGTCTTTAATGCTATATATAGATTCAGAACAGCGAACGAAAATGATGGGAGACACTTGAGGAAATTATCATTGATGTTAATTCTTACGATAAATCCACAAATCATTAAAACACCTAATCCTACAGAAGAAAACAATAATATTCTAGAGTCAAAATAAAGACCAATGATTAGGCCCGCAGCTCCAAGTATTTGCAAAATACCAGTTATAATCCTGAATTTCTCTAGCCCATAGCGAACGAATTCTGAGACAATGAATTCTGAAATTAGACATCCTATCCCAAAATAGATGAAAAATAGGCCTGATAACCAAGATAGTACGGTAAGTAATTTCATAAAAAAGACTAATTCGAATTAATTTTGTTGATATAGTTTATTAACAATGTAAAATTGAATATGTTGCCAATATAGCAGATATCCAATCTAACTAAATTTATCAGTCCTTTGTATTAATGAAATAACCGCTTTCTGGTCATTTTTTGAGTTAGAAAGCGAAGATAAAAGTGAACTTAAAAATATGATTTTGTTAGTTCTTAATTTTATCTCGATAGCCTAGCATATACCTTCTACATATCAACTCGCAATTTCAACTTCGAATGATCACTATATAACACTAAGCTACCTATACATTTCTAAGAACTTCCAGCGGACTTCTCTTTATTACATCTCTACTATTCCATAATCCTATGGCTACAGTCAATGCTACAATAAAAACAAAAATCCCTAGTATAGGCCACCAGCTGAGATTGAAATCTAATTCGAAAACAAACGTTGCTAATAAATAGCTACCTACAACTGCCAATAAGATACCAGTAAGTGCTGACAAAAGACCTAGAGCAGCGTATTCTACGGCATTGATTCTATAGATTTTCTTTTTTGATGCACCTAATGTTCTTAGCAATACGCTTTCACGTATTCGCTGAAATTTAGAAAGGAAGAGAGAACTGATTAATACAATAAGACCTATAAGAATACTAAATCCAGCCATAAATTTGATCACATAGCTGACTTTGGTTATTATATCATTCAATGTGACCAGTATGCTTCCTAGATCTATCACAGAGGCATTGGGCATAAATTTCACTACTGCATTTCGAAAATCAGCGGTCACTTGCTTATTAGGTGATTTAGAAACTAATATCCTAAACTGTGGAGCTGCTTCTAGCACACCTACAGGGAAAAGGATGAAAAACCTAGATTCCATTTTTCTGAAGTTAATTTTACGAATACTTCCTACATAAGTCTTGATAATGGCACCTTGTACATTCCATATAAGTTCATCACCCATTTCTACATCCAATCCATTAGCATACCTTTGATCCAAAGAAACCATTATTGAATCTCCGTCATTATACACACCAGTATAGGTACCTTCTATTAGTTCATCATCTTCAGACATTTCCTCACGATAGCTTACCCTTGCCTCTCTATTAATTGCCCATCTTGAAGCCGTTCGGGTAGTATCTTGCATCCATTCCTTCTTAGTCTTTCCTTGCCATGCTGCAAGTTCCATGGTTACAACAGGTACATTTTGAATGATAGGCATATCAAATGACTTAGTAATAGATTCCATTTCTTCATTTTGATCCGCTTCGATTCCAAAAACGATCATATTTGGCTGATTACCCGCACCCATATCTTCTACATTCCCTAAGATCAACCCTTGCAAGATAAATAGTAAAGTCAATATCCCAGTCCCTAATCCTATGGAGACAATCAATGTTTGAGTTTGATTATTAGGTCGGTAGAGGTTTGACAATCCCTGCCTAAGTACGAAGCTTGCATTCTTAGGAAAATACTTCCTCACACACCAGGTAACTAATTTTGCTACACCAAATAGAATCAAGAAGGCTGCTAAAATTCCAAGAGTAAGTATCCCAGAATTTAATAATGAACCAGTCAATGAATATAGAAAACCGGAAATAGATAAAATAATCAATCCATAGATTAACCAACCCAGCGGATCTGCTTTCACTGGATCATCGCTGATTCTTAATGTCTTTAATGGTGTAATATTTCTTACGCTGAGTAATGGCCCTAAAGCAAATAAAGTAGTACTAATTATACCCATTAAGAATCCCTTGATAATTGCACTTGAGGAAATAGTCATATTTACTTCATAAGGAAGGAAGCCCTTGAGGACTATTGGCAAAATAATTTGAATAATGCTACCTATGGCAATACCAACAATTACACTCAAGACTCCTAAGACAAATATTTGTAAGAAGTAAACCATAAACGCTTCTGCTCCCTTCATCCCAAGGCATCGCAATATGGCAATACTTTGCACCTTTGATTTCACATAGATCAATACGCTACTAGCCACACCTATGCAGGCTAATAGCAATGAAATAAGTGCAACAATATTTAGAAAATTATTCAGATTAGAAAATGCTTCTTGAAGGTTTTCTCTTTGATCTTCTACGGTGGTAACGCGTATTGATTCATTTCTAAATCTTTGTCTTCTTTCTTTCTTCCACTCATCTAGATCTGTACTCATGTCTACTTTATAGTAGTTTTTATAATTAACTAAACTTCCTGGCTGAATCAGTTTCGTGGCCGAAACCTGCTCTCCAGAAATATATACAGATGGAGCAAATGAACTACCCATATCCAAATTGCCAAAGACACTCATCAATCGACCGTGAATTGGAAATGTGATTTCGCCTAACTTAATAGAATCTCCAACTTCAAGGTTATACTGCAACATCATGCCATCGTCTACAAGGGCATATTTTCCTCTTTTGAATGAAGTTGCTGCCGACGTTGGTTCAGTTAGGAATTTTCCATAATATGGGAATTTTCCAGTCAGGCCTTTAAGCTTAACAAATTGACTTTTTTGTTTAGAAGGAAGATAAGACATTGAAAATAACTCTACTTCAGATGATTGTTCTGAGGTAAGAGAGTCTAGAGAAGCTATAAGTGATTCAGGTATAGGCTTATTGCCTCCAACTGTCATATCTGCACCTAGGAGAGACTTAGATTGGGTCTCGATATCTCTGACAAGGTTATCATTGAAAGAGTTGATAGCTACTAAGGCGGCTACTCCCAATATGATGGAAGACATAAAAAGCAAGAGTTTTGATCTGTCCTTCCTACTGTCTCGTATTGCTGTTTTTACTATAAGCTGCCAATTCATAAGTTCGCAGCGGTTTTTATACATTCATCACTTACGATTTTACCACCTCTAAGTTTTATGATTCGATCTGTCTTATTTGCTAATTCTAAATCATGGGTAACGATGACTAATGTCGTTTGCTTTTCTCTATTTAAATCAAAAAGTAAATTTTCAACGATAAGACCAGTCTCTTCATCTAGATTACCAGTAGGCTCATCTGCAAAAAGGATTTCAGGGTCATTGCTGAATGCTCTAGCCAAGGATACTCTCTGTTTTTCTCCTCCAGACAACTGACTTGGATAGTGATCGTGTCGCCCACCCAAGCCTACTCTTTTGAGAAGTTCTATAGCTTTCGCTCTAGCGCCTATTGATCTTCCTTGAAGCTCCATAGGAATCATTACATTTTCGAGTGCTGTTAGCGTTGGTAATAACTGGAAATTTTGAAAAATGAAACCTACCTTCCGGTTTCTGATTTCTGCTTTTTCATTCTCAGTCAATTGACTTATGGGCTCTTCAGCGAGTTTAATTGTTCCGCATGATGGATTATCAAGACCTGCACATAAACCTAATAAAGTCGTTTTTCCTGAGCCTGACGGTCCTACTATCGATAAAATCTCTCCCTTCGTAACTTGAAAGTTGATATTATCTAAAACAGTCAGTTCCTTGTTGACCCCTTTATATATTTTAAAAATCTCCTTCGCTTCGAGAATCATAGTTGTATTTTATATTGACGTGATTTAAGAATTAGTGTTAAAATGAGTTGTAAGTGCTTGATTTTCAATACTAATTACTTTTTGAAATTCATAAACATAGCTATGAGTTCATAGAATATTCAAATATTGGGAAACAATGACTTGTAAATGATTTGTCAATACGATTTGAAAACACCTCACTACTAGAACTAATTTTTATACCACTTAAAACTATTTAAAAGTAATTTCGTTCTTAGAAATATCAAATTGTTATACAAATGTTCGATAATCACAGGCTCAAACTTGAAAAGTTATTCATTGGCAATATTAATGGCAAATATCCAAGTAACACCATGAATAGCGATAGAAGACGAATGATGAAAATCAATAATTGGCTTGGCTTTTATCTTTTGGTTATTTGTATCGCATTTTCTGCATGCAAAGATGAAAAGTCTAAGCCAAATCAATCACAATCAGCCGTTAAAGAAGTGGTTTTAGGCGAGGATGAAAAAATGGCTGATCACAAGGTCATTCTTTTCTACGGAAATAGCCTTACGGCTGGATACGGATTAGATGAAAACGAATCTTTCCCCTCTCGTATAGAAGATAGAATAGATTCGTTGGGTTTGAAATATTCAGTGGTGAATGCCGGGCTTAGTGGTGAAACTACTTCTGGTGGACTCAAGCGAATAGATTGGGTAATGAAACAGAAAGTGGATATATTCTTTTTAGAACTCGGCGCCAATGATATGCTTAGAGGATTGCCTGTAGACCAAACTCGTAAAAATTTATCTGAAATAATATCGATTGTTAAGGCTAAAAATCCAGACGTAAAAATAGGGCTGTGCGAAATGATGGCCCCACCAAACATGGGAGAAGAATATGTAACCGAATTCACCAAAATTTATACTGAATTAGCTTCCTCTTCTGAAATAGAATTTATCCCATTTTTTTTAGAAGGTGTTGCCGGGCATGAAAATTTATTATTAAAAGATGGTAAACATCCAAATGCAGAAGGGCAATTAATCGTAGCAGAAAATATTTGGAAATATTTAGAAAAGATGTTGCTTTAAACAGTTTCAAATCTTTTGAGTTTTTTTATTATTTATATTGAAAGGGTAGTAGTAGTTCTACATTTAGTTAGATCATATTTTACTGATTAGAAAATATTACAAGGTGTATATAAGACATTTCATCCCTTTAAATACTCACGTTGAAACCTTTATTTATAAGAAAATATTATATTAGCTAAGTTTAATAGATGTATCCACATTCTAATAATAGAAAATAATCATTAAAAAGTATATATCATGGGTAAAGGCAAAGACGCAAAGAAGAGTGTGAAAAAAGAAGCTCTTATGACACCAAAAGAAAAGAAAGCTGCTAAAAAATCAAAGAAACCTGCTTATCTATCATAGTAAAAGTTAATATTTGCTTAGGATATATAGATAAGGTTTAGTAAACTGTAAAAAGAGTTTCAGCCCGGCTTATTAATTTGTCTTTTTTTATTCGGGTTCAAATATGTTATAATTATTTATTGTGTTAGTGTTTCAGGAATTTATTGTCATCTGGGGCTGGGTTGCATAACATCATCTTGAAACATTACATCTATTTTGCTTGTGTTTACAAGAGACACATTCAAAAAAAATAATTCATAAATTAAGTATATTTAAACTTATACATCGATTAGTTTTTCTAAATCGATATTTCGTTTTTCTTATTTTAGAGAAAATGAGAGTTTGAAAAGTTAAATTTTCAAAAGGAAATGAAACACTTTATTTTAAGAATAAGATAAAGTTACGATTGGCAAACTTGATAAAATGTGAAACAAGTTGATCCGATATAACTTTCTGGCGAGACTATTTTTTATTTTAATTATGATATTAATCAATAACTTAGGAGTTTGTATTATTAGTTAGTTTATTGAAATCCCTTCCACTAGGATCTTGGAATACTCTTAGATCGAATTCAGGAACTACAGCGAGTATATGATCGAATATATTTGCTTGGATACTTTCATATTCCCCCCATTCTTTTACTTTACTGAATACATAGATTTCGATAGGCAAACCATGCTCAGTTGGTGCCAATTGTCTAACTAAAAAAGTCATTTCTTTGTTAATCATTGGTTGATTGCGTAGATAAGTTTCCACGTAGGCTCGAAATGTTCCGATATTGGTCATCCTCCTACCATTAACTAGATTAGAATGATCTACATTTAACTTTTCATTATAGACCTGCGTTTCCGTTTCCGTTTTTTTGATATAGTCAGAGATGTAATGAATTTCCTTAAATCGACTTAGCATCTCTTCCGTACAAAACCGAATAGTATTGATGTCTATGTTAATAGATCGCTTAATTCTTCTTCCCTCTGACTCCGACATTCCACGCCAGTTTTTAAATGATTCGGTTATAAGAGCATAAGTAGGTATAGTGGTTATAGTTTTATCCCAATTTTGTATCTTGACAGTAGTTAAGGCGATATCAATGATATTTCCGTCTGCACCATATTTAGGCATTGATATCCAATCTCCTTTGGCAACCATCTGATTGGCCGACAATTGTATACCAGCTATAAATCCTAGAATCGGATCTTTGAAGATAAACATTAATACCGCAGTAAGGGCCCCTAGACTACTGAATAGTATGATGGGTGTTTTGTTGAGAAGGATCGAAATGATAAGTATGAAACAAATAAAATATATTATTATTTTGAATACCTGGATAAATCCCTTTATCGGAATTCTGTTCGATATTTCATAGGTATTATATATACCCAAGGAAGAATTGAGAAGAGCATCAATAGTGAGATTTGCCATAAATATCATGTAAATCAATGCGGAACCTTTAATCAATGAAATAGCTAATATAAATCCCTCCAATGGAATATTAATAGAATAGTAGATTACTAAAGCTGGGACTATATGGGCCAAACGGTTAAATACTTTCTTTCCAAGGATTACATCATCCCATTGGGTTTTGGTACTATTGACAATGGCAGTCAATCCCTTTAGTATAAAGTGTTTGGATAAATAGTTGGCAAGAAAGCTTAAAATAATAATCAATATTAATATTACACTTCTTGCTATGATGACGGCGTGGGACATTTGAAGTCCTTGTTCAATTATCCAATCGATTAAAAATTTAAGCATAGTTTTTTTTCAGAGATGGCAATCTAACTTTATTACGGAATGAAAAGAAAAATTTGATTGAATATTTTCTGTAATTAATGAAGAGATAATTAAAGTTGGTATTTCAATGAGTCAGTATTAGATGATGAAGTAGAGTTGATTTTGTACCTAAAAAATAGAGAATATTATGTTAAAGTTACTGTTGATAAATATTGTATTGATACATTAGAAGTTATCGCTTATTATAATACTTGGATATTATCTAGTAGCCTTTTTTAGTTGTGGAACATCCGAATCCAACTTCATCAAGTTTGATAATAAATACAAGTGGTTCTCCTTTTAAAGCAGAATTATTTGACTTGCTGGGAATCCATATGAATACTAATTTGGACGCCCAAAGTAATGTCTCCATCATAGCAAATGGAATTTACATTCTTGTAGTACAAATTGAATCGAGCACTTCGATACATAGGATTCAAAAATAGATTAAGACATATGAATTGCAAGGGCTTTTCTAAAGGATGAGTATTTCTTATTCATCTAAGATGAAACTCTAATAATAACAATCAACTTACTTTACCAAAATATGCCTTCTGTGAGTTTTACCACCACTGCGTAATTCTAACATATAGCTTCCTTCTTCGACAACTGCTTTTGGAGGATCTAAGGTATAAGTATAACTACCTCTATCTATATAACTTTCAAATAGCGTACGGTATGGAGTTCCATTTAGCTTGACAAGACTTAGTCGAGTATTGGCTCCTTTGTTTAAGGAATATTGTATATCTATATGACCTAATACTTTGGACGGTCTATATCCGAGTAAGATATTTTGTGCGTTGAGTCCAGCGGGAAAATCTCCTGGAGGAACTAGCCCATTGATTTTATTCTGATCTCCGAGTACATGATCTACCACTCGATCATCTATTCCGAGCCATCCATCCAAGATACTACCGTAAACAGATCTAAAATCTATACTATAACCAGGATCGCCATAGTCATCTGTATTGATGAGATCTGGAGGAGTACCTACAAAGCCATTACCTAGTTCTTCGCCACCAAAAAGAATCATCGGTCCACCAGTTCCATGATCTGTCCCAAAAGATCCATTTTCATATATCGTTCTCCCAAATTCAGAAAAAGTCATACCTAATACTTTTTCGCCGAGATTATCAGCATCCATATCAGCCATGAAAGCTGCAATTGATTCACTGAGGTAAGTCATTAATTTTGGATGGCGATTATCGTTCTGATTAGAGTGTGTATCAAATCCTCCTAAGGTGACCATATATACTTTGGTGCCCAGTTGACCTTTTATCAATCTAGCAACTATGGCCAGCTGCTCAGCCAAGTAATTGTCAGGGTATTCGCTTTTGGTCGTACCATTTCTATATGCTTCTTGTATAGTAGACGAATATCTAAATGCATTATTGGCTGTCTGACGAGCATACTTAAGTTCTGCTTCGGCTGGACAACTATTGAGTTCTGCAGTATTATAGAGTTGGCCTTGTTGCGCTATTCGGTAAAACTCCGTAGGGTTACTGATAGATAAAGACATATTAGCATCCGATCCAGCAAATATCAGATTATTTTCTATGCCGATTTGGATTGCTGGAGGCACACTTGGTGGAGTTTCTAAAAAACTACCAAACTCTGCTTCCATAGCTCTACCAATCCAACCAGTTTCAATTACCTCATTGCTATCTGAAGCACTCGCCCATATATCACTTGATCTAAAATGACTAAAATTGGGCTGTGGATAGCCTACATTGTGTATTACTTTCATTCGGCCATCTTCCCACAAAGGTTGCAATGACAAAGAAGTATTTGGCATCCCTATTTCGTCACTTAGATTCCACATGTTTTCTTCAGAAATTGCTATCGTAGGCCTAATATTGTAATATTCGTCATTACCTCTTTCTACTATAGTGTTGAGTCCATCATTGCCACCACTGAGTCTAATCAATATAAGCGTACGATCAGTATCATTGGTGAGTAGTCCCATCGTAAGTGGGTTGATTGCCAATTGAGACATAGAATGTCCATTGATTGCCATCAAGCTGCCTAATGAAAATAGGCCTGTGTTGCGTAAAAATGCTCTACGAGAAGATGCTTCATGCATATCTTGATGCCCTTTGCCATCTTTCAGGCTGCTTCCATATCGACTCCTTACTTTGCTGTGCATATTATTTTTTGACTTCATAATTGAATGGCTTAGCTGAGTTGATATTCAGGTATCTGAATTAAATACCTATAAAGATTAAGCAATTGCTCTGGGGCTTCTTGCCAATATAAATTCCATGATCCATCTTCAAAATAATTTTCTGGAATACCTGCCTTGAGATAAAGTGTGCCTATATCGATTAGATTTTCATCAAGATCAATATCCAGTAGATGCTTTGCAAATGCTTCGGTTATGACTCTTGGGTCTGTATCTGAGTTAGACACGGCTAATGCGAGCGTACGTAGTTTTTCATAACCAGTATCTTCTATGTAAGCATTGACTACATTGTTACAGTATGACCATCTAAATGCCAAAGAATTTTCGCTCAACCAAAATCTATATCCTGGCCAACCTGCTACATTGGGAGGATTGAAAAGGTCTTGGCCCATTTCATCATTAATATATTCGATATATTGGAATATATTTGGATTGAGGTCAGTATCTAAATCTAATCCTAGCGCCGTTATTAATTGGGTAGTCAAGGCTACAGGTGATTTTATTTTCGCCCCTCTGAAAGTCTCTTCATAGAAGTGTTCACTGCTCAATAATTGTCTGAGGACAGGTACTATCTCCCAATTGGAATCCATAAAAGTTTGTGCCAATTCACCAACTATATCCTCGTCTGCGTCTCTATAAACAAACTGTCGGTATAGCTTCATGCATATGTACTTGGCAACTTGCGTTTTTCGCAGCGTAAAAATAAGCTCATGTACATCATCATATCCAAAATTGCCTGACTGGCCAAAGATTGTTTTTACTGATTCATCATGTCTGTTTTCTTGAAAATATGCTTCGGTGCACTGATTTCTTTTTACTCGCCATCCTGTTAATGCTTTTGCTGTTTCTTCTATATCAGTCTGGGAATAGCCATTATTTTCACCCATGGTAAATAGCTCCAGGAGTTCTCTTGCATAGTTCTCATTTGGTGCACCTACTCGATTGTCATTGCCATCGAGATAAACTAGCATCGCTTCAGTAAGTCCCATTTGTTCTACGAAACTTCTGAAATTGCCAAAGGCCATTTCGTGTATGAGTTTGTAATACCTCCATGCATATCTATTGCATCGATATACATCTTCTTCGGTAGCAAAATGATCATGCCAGAATATGGTCATTTTTTGCTGAAAGGGGGAAGTGAATCCTCTCTCTGTCCAATCGTATTTTAACTGTCTGAAATTATCCCGTTGCTCATCATCGCTATCTTCACCATAATCCTCAGATGTATATTCAGACCAATAATATGATTCTGGCTGAGGACTATTTACAGCTTCATTGATTAATTGATTGACCAAATTTGTAGGTGAAATCAATAGGCCAGATTGGATAGTATCATAGTCCGCACCATATCCGAAGCTTCTATATAGATGAGCTACCTTGGCGCTTGTCCAATCACCTGCGGCGGGTAGGTATGGAGCTAAGGTAGAAGTGACACAGTTATTTGCGATCATAGCTAGTATTGATAATGATTCGATCTAAGTTAGTAATAATTTGAAATATACGAAAAAGTCATTTGAAATGGCGGTTAAAGTGTACCTATATATTTATGGTAATCCAAGAAATGGGTGTTTATTTTTAATTGATTTTAGGGCTAACCCTGATTGGTATTAAGTTATTTTTTTGGATATTGAAAATCTAATTTCTATGTAGAAAGAATGTTTTACACTATGAAGATCCCTGTTCTAACTAGTAATTAACTTTTTCTCAGTATATTGAATACTATTATCCAATTTATTACCTCAATTATTTTTGATCATGACTAGATATTTATCGCTATTTACTTTTATAATATTGATGAATCTTGTTTCAGCTCAAGAGATTCTCTTTCAAGAAGATTTCAATGATTGTGCTTTACCTAGTGGATGGAATCTCAGTGTTACCAATGGGCAAGATGCGGGAGTAACATTTGCCTATCCACTTAATACTAAAAGTGATTCGTTATCTATTGATGGTACATGTATGGTTATCTTTGATGATGACATACTGGGAAATAATATGCCAGATTTTAGAGCAGAGTTGCAATCACCGTTGATTCAAGTTGGGGATTATCAAACGATATATCTACGTACGGATGTACATTTTAGAGCATATGAGACTTCTTCTTTCACAGTGTACTTGCAAGAGGAAGATGGTACGAGAATAGAGCTGAGGAAATTTGATGCTGATGATCAGACAGGAACTAGGTTTAGTCAGATAACTCCAATGTCTATTGACATAAGATTTGTGACGGAGAGCACTTCTTTTTCGATCGTGTACGTATATGATGACGCTGGAATGTACGCATGGTGGGCGGGCATAGATAATATAGAAGTCATAGGATCCGGTAAAGGTACAACAGTGGTCAAAGAGCAATTTAATGATTGCAGCATGCCTGCTGGATGGAGCATTAATACACTCGAAGGTCAAGATGATTGGCAGTTTGGCGAAGTGGATAATAATAAGGCTAGTGCAACCACAATGGATGGCTCATGCTTTGCGTACTTTGATGACGATGGATTAGGAGCAGATGCAGCATTTAGTACATCGGAGTTGGTATCACCAGTATTTGATGGATCAGCTTTCGCTAATTTTCATGTAGAATTTGATCTCATATTTAGACCTTATACCGACATCGAAAATATTACGGTTTTAGTTTTTGACGGAACGAATTATTCTATAGTTAAAGAATTTTCAGATCCAATAGGTGGCCCACAATTTAATGTGTATGAGTCTATCAGTTTAGATTTATCTACTTTTCGATCTAATAGTATGCAGCTAGTTTTTCGTTATGATGATGGGAATAATTATGGCTGGTGGGTAGGTATAGACAATGTAAAGATTATAGCAGAAGGACAAATAAATGATATATGTACTAATGCCGATCCATTAGAAATAGGAAAGGCCTGTATTTACTCCAATAATACTAATGCAGTATTCGATGGCCCGGAGGGAAGTTGTGGATCTCAGTTGGTAGGTGGACTATGGTATGAACTCATAGCTCCTGCAGATGGCATTATCAAAATAGAAAATACGAGTACTTATAATGATTTGATCACAGTGTTTTCAGGTAATTGTACATCATTGTCTGAGCATTTGTGTGTTAATGATGATGAACACGGATTTAATGGGGAGACAGTCTATCTTGATGTGATCGTTAATCAAATTTATTATGTAAGAGTGAGTGGAACTGAGAGTAAATACGGTAAATCCGGAGGTGCTAACTGTCTGTCTGCCGAATATGTAACTACTAAACCAATAGCTGAATTAGAAGATGAAATTGCAAACGCGATTCCCATTATACTTGGAGTAGAATGTACGCAGGCGATAAATGAAAATGCTACTATAGATGAAATATTGCCAATAGACAATATGCTGATGAGATCGGATGTTTGGTATACATTCAACACTGGAGCTAGTACATCGATAGATGTAAAAGTAGAATCTGCTTTCGCTGAAAATATTATAGTTTTTGACAGTGCAACCGTTGAAGTATTTTCGCAATTGAGTGGAGGTGATTTTTCTGTAAGCGAATTGACCGCCAATACTGATTATTTAATTCAAGTAGGTGGTGTATTCTCTCAAATAGAGGGTGATGTATGTGTCCAAGTAATTTCGAAAGAGGAAGAGGAAGCTATTGCTGATGATTGTGTGGATGCTATGAGTATTGGAATGGATACAGCAATAGAGTTGGGTAATAGTGCTCAAACATTTTCGGGAGTGCAACCAAGTTGTGAGATTTACGTGAGCAGTGATCATTGGTTTGAATTTAGTACTTTAGATAATCTGGATATCTATCTTACTACGGAGAGCGAATATGTGCAAACTATTTCTGTTTATACCGGTACTTGCTCAGAACTAACCGAAGTTTGGTGTTCTCAGCAAAGAGATCGTTGTGATGGTGCGATACGGATAGAAGGATTGCAGCCACAAACTATTTATTACATGCAATTGTCGTCTGCATTTACGGATAATACTGAAGGGTATGGAAATGCAATGATCACTTTATCGGAGACTAAACCTATCGAAGAAAGCTTAAGTCTCAATGTCTCGGTCACTTGTGATGAAGATGAAACAGCACAGCTAAGCGTCAATATAATAACAGATGCTGACTATATATTATTAGGTAATACTCCGCAAGATGTTCTCTACCATGGAGACAATTATACGGTAGTAGCACAATACAATGACGGCTGTGAAAAAAGTGTGCAAGGTATCGTCAATTGTCAGTCCGATGATTGTAATCTAGAAGTAATACCATTTACAGAATATGTAACATGTGCTAGTGCAGATGATGGAAGTATTTCATTGGATATTCTTGGAGGTGTGGGGCCATATATCTACGAGTGGTCGCATACTACTAATAGTGCGGCAGAGCAAACAGCACTTTCTGCGGGTACTTATACTGTGAAAATTACTGACGCTAGAGCTTGTTATATATATCAAGAAATAGAAGTCTTGGCACCTAATCAACTCACAACAATAATAGATGCTACAGATGAAACAATAGCTGATACTGATGATGGTACAGCTAGCATATCAGCTTCCGGGGGTACTCAACCCTACAGTATTTTATGGTCTACAGGTGACAGCGGAAGTTCATTGTCTAATCTCAGCCCAGGCGATTATAGCGTTACTGTTACAGACTTCAATGGTTGTACGAGTATGAAGACATTTAGTGTATCTGAGGTGGATTGTGTATTTACTATTCTAACTGAGCAAAGTGAGGTCACTTGCTTTGGATCAGCAGATGCTACACTCTCAATAGGAAGTAATGATATCAATATAGAGTCTGTTGAATGGAGTACAGGGGAAGAGACTATAACGATTACAGATTTAGCAGCTGGAGAATATAGCGTCACAGTATATGCAACTAATGGTTGTAATAAGATTCAGCAGTATTCCATCAACGAACCTCAGGAAATTACTATCATGGAAGAAATAATCACTATAAGCTGCTATGGAGAATCAGATGGAACGATTGCTTTGGAATCTTTAGGTGGAACAGGAACGATCAATTACTTATGGGAAGATGGATCTACAGTATCGATGAGAACCGATCTTGTTGCAGGTAATTATCAAGTCACCGCAACAGATGAAAATGGGTGTATAAAGGAAGGTGAGATCATAGTTACTAGCCCTGAGGCATTAGATATTGCATCTTCTATGGCTAGTGATTTATCTTGCTATGATAGTCAAGACGGGATACTATGTGCTTTTGTGAATGGTGGTACAGAGCCATATATATTTGTATGGGATGGAACTACAGAGCCACTATCCAAAATTACAGATTTAAATGCAGGCGACTATGCTCTTACAGTAACGGATGTCAACGGCTGTAGCATAGAGACATCACTATCTATTAATGCTCCGGAAGCTATCGCAGTACAAGTGAAAATTATGAGTATTGATGATGTTGGTAATGGTCTGATAGATATTACTATTGATGGTGGCACAGCTCCATATAATGTAGCTTGGTATCTTGGTCTCGATATAATATCAGAAACTGAAGATATTGACAACCTTGCTGAAGGCGTTTATCATGCTGTTATTACAGATGCCAATGGTTGTAAATTTACATCGGTAGATTATATATTGTCATTGTCTGCTGAGGCAGAATTAGAATCTTTTGAGATTGATGTTTTTCCTAATCCAATGAAAGATAAATGCACCATTGTAGCAGAGATTGATGATTGGAGTATGTATGCAATACGACTTGTTAATCTGCAAGGCCAGATATTAGATAATGCTCTTCAGATGACCAATGTTGCAAAGGGTAGTGTAAGTTGTGAAATTAATAATGTAGTATCAGGTTTTTATTATTTAGAAGTGGAGAATAAAGCTGATGCGAGGATATCTTATCGTCATGCAGTTATGATTTTGGGGGATGATGAATAGTTACTACTCAAAGAATAGAAAAATTAGCTAGAGTTTATTAAAAGAAAATTGATGTTACACGCAAGGTGAATACGACTTGTTTTCATGAGATACCAGCTGTTTCTTCAAAAGTTCTGTTGATCAAACATTAATTTTGTGATAACTAATGATTATGGCCGAGCACCCACCCAATAACTACCATCGTCCAAATGTTCTTTTTTCCAGATAGGTACTGTCTCTTTCAAAGTATCAATGGCAAATTGGCAAGCTTGGAAACATGCATCACGATGAATAGAAGATACGGCTATGATCACAGCGATATCTTTGATGCCTACATATCCACTACGATGAAAAATTGAGATATGCTGGATGTCATATTGATCGATGGCTCTTTGTCCAATCTTATCCATCTCTTTGAGTGCCATAGGCGTGTAGGTTTCAAAGTCAAGGTGCGTTACATTTTTACCTTTATTCTTATTCCGTACGGTACCCACAAATAGACAAATACCGCCGCATAACTCATCATGTACGTCTTGGTAAACGGTGTCTATAGATAGCGTCTCTTCGCTGATAACTACATTGATCTTATTTTTCATAATTATCCTCCGCTTACTGGTGGTATGATTGCCACTTCATCGTCTGCATTTATGATCTGACTGTCTATCGCATACTCTTGATTAACCGCGACCATATATCCCTTGATCTGCTTAAATGCTTTGTATTGCTCATTCATTCTTTGGCGCAGGTCTGCTACAGAGATGGTAGAGCTTTCTATGAACGCTACATCATTACCAACTATTTCTTTTGCTATGCCAAAGTATTTAATGTTTATCATGTCGACTAAGTATTAGTAAGTATAAATCTGACTCCCACTACACAGACCAAGATAGCGGTTAATAATTTAATCACTCTTGGGGACAGCAATTTTATATTGAGATAATTACCGATCTGTCCGCCTATCGCTACAGCTAGTCCGAGGGTCAGGATCTGCTGTATATTTATGCTGATAGAATTAGTCAGTTGTCCAGCTATTCCAGCTACAGAGTTAAATAGTATAAACACACTTGCGGTTGCGCTGATGACTTTAGCAGTTTGCCATCTCAATATATTGAGAAAGGGTGATAGAAATATTCCTCCTCCTATTCCTATCAATCCGGAAATAAACCCTATACCGCTACCTATTGTTGATCGCTCAAGCATTGAAATATTTTTCAATGGAATCTGATTTTCTTTAACAGGTTTTATCATCAGGAGAGCGGCTATAACAAGTGTGATTCCGGCGAGTAGTTTGTAAATTGGTCCATCTAACTGTATCATGCCACCCAAAAATGCGAAAGGTATACTCAATAGAACTATCGGTAATATTTTTTTCCAAGGTATTAAATCTGCTCGGTAATAATTGATACATGCGCCTAAGACGACTATGATGTTACAGATCAATGCAATCAGTCGCACCTCTTCAATAGCCAATCCAGCCAATAGTAATATCGCTATATAGCTTGATCCACCACCAAAGCCCACCGATGCATAGAGCATAGCCATTATAAAGAATAGGATCACAAGAGTGTATATGGTCATATCGTTACAATCAATAGAATGGCAAGATAGAAATAATGTGGTTGGGAAATAAACAAAGACCTCCGAGGTATTGATACCTCGGAGGTCTAGTACTCCTTCTGTGAATTTAATATCTATTAATCTTCCATCTCTAGCACCTTTCCAATTCTCTGCTTGAGATCTAACACGTGCATTCTTCCCATGCTATCCATTTTCTTATTACCCTTCAGACTATTATAGATTGTAAATAATGTCCCTCTTGCACCAGCTTTGATGTCGCTGATATGCGCTTCTTTCTTAGCAGATTTTATGATTTTAGCGAGTCTATCTACGTATAGTCTTTGTAGATTTCTATTATATACAGATTTTGAATTTTTGCTCATAATCATCTCACGAGTATCGTCATACAAATCAAACACTGTAAATGCTTGCTGACCATTGAGTGATTCATTTTCTGACATTCTATTCATCCTATCAAAGTTGAATATCTGTACAAGTGTACGCTCGTGTAATCCACTAATACGTTCTACGATTCCGTCTGCTTCGAATCGACGAGCGAGATCTTGATTGATCAACCAAGTGGGAGTTTCGAAGAGATGCTTATCTAAGAATGTCAATGCCCTGATTTGCTTATTCCTATCTATATGAGTGTAGGTAGCTTTGTCTTGATCTTGTGTAGTGTTGATCTCTATCACCCCACCAATGTTAGCAACTACATGTCCCATATATCTACGAAACTGGCCAAACACTTGATTGTACAGATCTTCTTGTTCTTCGTATTCCTTACCTTCTACGAAAGTCCATTCTGCGATATTGGGAACAACACGTTTTAGGTTTTTAATACCATATTCACTGGCTAACATGGAGTCATCTCCGAGATCTTCTGTCTGCGATGATGGATCTAAAGGTAGACCTCTTTGGCGGCCATATCTGTACATTGGGTCGTCTGCCTTCTCTTTGATTAGTCGATTCCATTCTGCTCTTTCTTCGTCTTTCGTCTGATTGCCATTCCATTTATATCCGTAGTAGATCGACCAATCATCGTAAGTGCCTATGTTAGGCATCAGACCTACTTTTCCATCCTCAGGCTGCGCGATATAATTGAATCTTGCATAGTCCATTATACTTGGTGCTGTACCCATCTTTTTTGTAAAACTTATAGACCTCAATGAATCGACAGGATAGGCTACACTCGCTCCCATATTGTGCGGTAAACCAAGTGTGTGTCCGACTTCGTGAGCAGATACAAATTGGATCAATCGACCCATAGTTTCGACTTTAAAATTTTCTCCTCTCGCCTCAGGATTGATCGCAGAGGTCTGTATGAAAAACCAATTTCTCAGTAGCTTCATCACGTTATGATACCAGATAATATCTGACTCTAATATCTCTCCAGTACGCGGATCATGTACGTGAGGTCCCATAGCATTTTGTATATCTGTAGATACATATCTGATCACGGAATATCTCGTATCTTCTGGTGACCAATCAGGATCTTCTTCTTTGGATGGAGCTTCCTTAGCCATGATTGCCTTCTTAAATCCTGCAGCCTCAAATGCCTTTTGCCAATCATTGACTCCAGCCTTAAGATAAGGTATCCACTGAGTAGGTGTAGCTGGATCGATATAGTATATAATTGGCTTTATTGGCTCTACTAATTCACCTCTAGCATATGCTGCTGGATCTTTAGGTTCTAATCTCCACTTAGTTATAAATCTTCGATTAGATGCTCTCTGATTATCAGAGCTATAGTCTGTCTGACGTACTGAAAAATAGCCCACTCTGTCATCATAATATCTTGGCTCCATTGGCTCGGCTGGCAGTACTATGAAAGATTGATTCATCTCTACAGACATGGTACCTGTAATCTTATTATCTGGAAGGTCTTTTCCTCCTTTGTATGTTAGTACATGTCTTACTTCTACATTGTTAGGAAATGACTTCATTGACTTAACGAAACTTCTTTTAGAGTCAACTCCTTTGATACCAAAATCTTTCTTCTGTTTGGCACTCACTGCGCTGATCATAGGTATATCTGATGTAAAAAGGTCTCCGATATCAATTACGGAAGTTCCTTTTCCTTCTACAGCTATATCAAACATTTTGATGATAGGTTCGAAGTTGTTGTTTTGCACTGACTCGTAGATAGGGTCTTCGAAGCTTGCCACACTATTGTATGATACTGATCTTAACAATATTTTGTCATCCATTTTCTGCCATCGGATTACTTGTTGAGGCTTAGATTTTACACCTGCGCCACCGAAATTGAGGCCTTTGACGAATCCCGAGATTCGGCTCACGACCAATATTTCTTGCTCTAAAATTGAATCTGGCAATTCGAAATAATGTTTACCATCTAGCTTGTGAGTATACCATAATCCTTCAGAAGATTCTGCATCATTAGTAATGATTTCTTCATATTTTTTCTTTACTTCCTTCTTATTTTTGTCTTTTTTGTCTTGTGCTTGAATTGCATTGATAGATATAAGTGCAACAAGCAATAATAAAATTCTTTTCATCTTAGCTTTTAGATATTGTGTTAAGCGTTGAAGGTAAATATTTTTCTATACTTAATAGAAACCTTTTAATTTGAGAAGGTTATCAAGTCCCTTGATTGGCTTGAAGACTTATAGTGTAGTTGAAACTCGACTTAATAATCTGGAAAGTTGTTTATTAGTTATAGCTTAGATATTCCTTAATTGCTTCATCATTATGTAGAAAGCAATTTTTAGAGGGTAGAGCGCTTGGTAGATATCTGTTTAAATTAGTATTATTTAGTATATTCTTTACGAATAGAATTAATTTTGTTATGTCATTTTCTGTTAATGCTTTTTTGATTAAAAATTAAAACATCAGTTGGCACTTCTGTATTCTCTGCGATACCCTCTTTTTATATGCATATTGATTTCTTTCACATTATATATGCTTCATGGCTCATGGATTTTAGTTATCTAAGATTATAAAGTTGGGGAGTATTTTACTTATCCTCTTCTTTTTTAGGAAAGTATATCTACCGAATTTCGCTGGGTCGTTCAGATTGTAATATGTTACTACTGAAGAATTAACTTTACTAAGTTTAAGAGTGTGAAATTCCATTTTTTGGAGTGCTGGTCCCCTGCAACAATTTGTCCATTGCTTTTTTATAAAGAAAAAGCTTGTGTCTATCTTTTCTTCATATGTCAACGCTTAATAGTCTCTATTTAGATATAGTTGAAAACATGCAGCATTACTCATCAAGGTACGTTAATGCGACGATGGCTAGATGAGCAATAAGTTTATCGTAACGATATTCTTTAGAAACATCTGCGTGCACTTGATCCCATAGGACTAATAACCATTAGCTTCTATTGCTTCCTTATTAAATTTCTTATAGTATTTTTTTGATTCGGCAAAAGCTATCTTTATCATTTTTAGTAGTTTTTTTATAAAAAGTCGTTTAGGAGCCAGAGATAAGTGACTGCTATCATAGTATAAAAAAATACATATAATATTGGTCATCTTTCAATTCTTAAGGCATGACACTATTTCAATTTCTACTCGCCTGTTTTTTTTCATAGTAGCCTCTTTTTTCGCATTAGGATAGACCATTTCCCAGTTGCCATAACCAGTGTACTTCATTCGTTGGCTTTTAATTTCATTTTTAGCTAGGTAATCATATACTGTCTTTGCTCTCGCCTCAGACAACTTATAATAGTTATGAGATATTGGAACTGGTGGAGCATTAGGATAGTTCACATGGCCTTTAATATGTATACAAACATCACTAGAAGCCATAGTACCGAACAGTAATTGAAGAGTAGGCTCGGAGGATGGAAGTAGTTTTGGTGAATTTCCTCTGAAATAAAAATTTGGCATATCGTATACTTTACCTACAGTCAACTTGGGAAGCTCAATATTTATTTGACGTTTGTCTAGTGCTTCAGTAACTTTTATTCGTTTGGAATAGAAAAAATAATTAGGGGCTGAAATATCTAATTTTACAAATACACTATCTGGAGCCAATATCGACCAACTTCCATTGGGTAAGGTGTAAGTAGAATCACTAAAGTCTTTTCCACTTAATAATATCTTAGCTATTGTTGTGGTGTCTATGCTATCTAGTTTAACGATTCCACTTATCTTTCGCATAGTCTTATGAGTATATATACTTAGATTTACTCGTCGATTATATTTTCGGCTTTCTTCATGTAGATTACTTTCTGCAGGTTTCATTTCTCCGTACGAATTGGTAAATATATTTGCAGACTTTATATGTTTGATTTCAGTCAAATAGCGATTAACACTATTAGCTCTTCGTGCAGCTAGTTCGGTATTGTATTCTATACTACCAACATCATCTGTATGTCCTTCGATCCTATATAATGTAGTATTTAAATGCTTCGAAATAAGGTTATCTATCTGAACTTTATCATCTGTTGTAAGTCGATCTTCGGCACTTTCAAACAAAATAGTTATACCTTCTATAAATGCTAAAGAGTCGATATTTTGGGCTTTGATGTCTGTAGCATTGCCGGCAATAAGTAGTATTGAAAAATATAAAATATAATTTGCGCGCATATGACTTATAGTTATGTTAATATTTTAAAACGAGAAAAAAGAACAATTAATTATGCTCACCTATTTGGCTATTTGCAAAAAGACTACCTTTGGACTTAAGGTAATTAGTTAAATCTATAAAAATCAAATCAAGAACAATGGCAAACGGACTATTAGAAGGAAAAGTAGGAATCATATTCGGTGCTCTAGATGAAAAGTCTATTGCATGGCAAACAGCACTAAAATGCCATGAGCAAGGCGCTAAGATAGTATTGACTAATGCACCTGTTGCACTTCGTATGGGTGGAATTCAAGATCTAGCAGATCTTATAGGTGCTGAGGTAATCCCTGCTGATGCCACGAGTATGGAGGATTTAGATAATCTGATCGTAAAGAGTCAAGAGATATTAGGTGGTAAACTAGATTTTATACTTCACTCTATTGGTATGTCGATCAATGTGCGAAAGAAAAAAGAATATACAGACCTCAATCATGATTGGATGCTCAAGACATTTGATATATCTGCGATATCATTTCACAAGGTGATGCAGACTGCTATGAAGCTTGATGCCATGAATGAGTGGGGGTCAATAGTAGCGCTTAGTTATATGGCTGCACAGAGAGTATTTCCTGACTATAGCGAGATGGCTGAGTCTAAGGCGTTACTTGAGAGTTTCGCTCGTAGTTTTGGTTATCACTGGGGTAAAAAATCTAAAGTAAGAGTTAATACCATATCTCAATCACCAACAATGACAACTGCAGGTAGCGGTGTGAAAGGATTTTCTGATTTTTACAGTTATTCTGATACGATGTCTCCGTTGGGTAATGCGTCTAGCCAAGCATGTGCAGATTACTGTGTGACTTTATTTTCTGATCTTACTAGAATGGTGACAATGCAAAACCTCTTACACGATGGTGGATTTAGTAGCATGGGAATGGAGCCCGATGTCTTGAGCCTATAATAGGATCACAAAAGCGTATTTTAAGATAAATAGAAAACCTCTCAAATTACTTTCGAATAAGATTTTGAGAGGTTTTTTTGTATTTATTTTTTGGGCTTAAACTTCTGTTAGTTCAGTATTTACGGTTGCATCAAATTTTCAGAACATCTCCAGATAATTATATCTTTTTTCCAATCAATTCTTTAGCGTTGGCAACTGCTGCATCGCTTGGAGGGTTTCCACTCAACATCTTGGCAATCTCTACGATACGATCATTTGCAGATAGCAACTTTATATTGGTAATAGTCCGCGTCTCAGTTTCATGCTTATATACGAAGTAATGGTGCTGGGCTTTGGCTGCGATCTGGGGACTGTGAGTAATACTCATAACCTGATGCTTTTTAGCAAGCTTACTGATGATCTCTGCCATTCGATTGGCTACTTCTCCTGATACTCCCGTATCGATTTCGTCAAATATCAACGTAGGTAAAGCCATCGATGAAGCTACCAGAGATTTGATGACAAGTGTGAGTCTGCTGATCTCACCTCCTGAAGCTACATTTTTAAGAGCTCCAAGTGTACCCCCTTTATTTGCGGAAAAGTAATAGTCTATTTTGTCCATTCCATTAGGAGTGAGTTGGTCTGAATCTGTAAGTCTTGCATCTATTTTGGCATGTTCCATCGATAGGGTAGCAAGTAACATTTCTATATCTTTGGCAAATGATTTTGCGATCTTCTTTCTGTTAGTTGACAGCTTTTTAGCAGTTACTTTGAGGTTCGTCTCAAGTTTATGCATTTTAGAGGCAATCTCATTGATTTCGCCATCCATCTTTTGTTGTGAATTGATCCTAGTATGAAGATCAGACTGTATTGTAAGTAATTCTTCTATTGAGACTACTTGATGTTTTTTCTGCAAACGATATATCATATCCAGTCTCTCTTTTGTCTCGTGAGCGAGATTAGGATCGTGTTCTACACTTTCGTTGACGTCTTGTAGTACAGCAGCAATATCTCTAAGTTCCTCTAGGCTCGATAGTACACGGTCGTAGCTTTCTGACAACTTAGGATCTAATTCTTTGATATTGTCTAAGTCTTGAGAAATTATCTGTAATTGATTGATTATAGATTGCTCAGATTCATCAATCGCAAAATATGCACTATTCGCGATACGTTGGATATCCTCTGTTCCTGCTAGTCGATTGAGGAGTTGCTCTTTTGATTCTTGTTCATCAAACTCTAGAGATGCTTCATCTAACTCTGTAAACTGGAAAGTGATATAGTCCAATTCCTTGAGCGCATTGGCCGCTTCTTTTTCTAAAGTCTTAAGCCGCTTTTCGGCTACTTTGTATTCTTTAAATTCTAATTGATAAGCTGATAGTAACTTAGCATTGCCAGCAAGACTGTCGAGAACTTCCATTTGCCACTTAGAGCTATGAATATCTAGCGTATCAAACTGCTGATGCATATCAACCAATGACTTTGTGAGTTCTTGCAGGATAGCCAAAGTTACTGGCGTATCATTCACAAATGCTCTAGATTTACCTACTGGAGAAATCTCTCTACGTATGATTAATTCTACATCATAGTCGAGATTATTAGCTTCGAAGAAGCCTTTGAGATCATAACTCTTTATATTGAAACTAGCCTCAACGATACATTTACGATCTTGATGATAAAGAACTTTGGTATCTGCACGCTTACCCATGATTAGGCCCAATGCTCCGAGTAGTATACTTTTACCTGCACCAGTTTCACCGGTGATGATATTGAGGCCTTTGTCAAGGGCAACATGAAGCTTTTCTATAATAGCGTAATTTTGTATTTCTAAGCTGATGATCATAAAGCGAAATTACAGATTTTGCTCTAATGTTTTCGAAGCTTCAGCTTTGTAATCAAGTTAAGTTTAGATATATGTTCTTAAAGTGGTCACAACACGCGTTGAAAGCCAATTATTGCTGTCATCCTATTGTTTGAGTCCACTCTTGGTACGTTATACTTTCTCTGTATAAATTACATCCCCATCTGTGCTCTATACTCCGGATCGACCCTAGCGTAACCTAGCTGTATAGCCTTTGCTAAATCTCTTTTAGCGGCATTTCTTTGGTTAAGTTGACTTTGCGTGCGTGATCTTTCGTAATAGTATACGCCTTTTTTGCCATTGAGTCTAATCGCTTCAGTGTAATCTTTTACTGCTTCAGGAAGTCGATTCAAGGCGCGCTTGAGTCTTCCAGCTTCATACCAGAGATCAGCATTGTATGGATTGTATGTAAAGTAGGTTTCTATATCTTTCAAAGCGTTAGGGTAGTCACCCAATTGATTGTATATTACTGATCGATTGAGGTAACCAGTAACATGATTAGGCTTCAATTCTAGCCCTCTATTAAATTCTTCTATTGCACCTGTACGATTGCCGAGCATAGCATAAGTTGCACCGAGGTTAATATAATATTCTCCAAGAGATACATCACGATCCGGATCCTTGGGTAATGAGAGTTTCTTTTCTATTGCAGTATTGTAATCAGCCGCCGCTAGTTTGAGATTTTCTGCGCCACCTTTATTGAAATATAATCTTGCGCGGCTGTTTAGGGCTTCAGGATTAAAAGGCTTGAGCCGTATAGCTTCATCGTAGTCAGATAATGCAAGATCGTATTTTTTTGCATCTCGATAATAGTTAGCTCTATTGCCATAAGGTAGATCAGTATTTTTATAATACTTAAGTACATGACTCCACATAGTACCACTGTTCTTCCAGATTTTATTTTGGTTGAAAGTCATGACACCCATAGCTATTACAAATAGTCCGCTTAGAGCAAAAGTACTTGTCCTAAGTCTATGATCATTCTTGATGAATTGATCAAAGTAATACCCTAATATAAAGAATAAACCTAGGTAGGGGATATAGCTAAATCTATCCGCTAGAAATCCCTGTCCAGCTCCTAATATCTGCAAGAGGAATATAATATTGAAAATGAATACTCCTAAACCAAATACGATATGTTTCTTACCCAACTTGTGTGCTTTCCATAAGATGAATAGAACGATTGGCAAGGCTATAATACTTCCAAAAATATACCAGGGCAAAGATTTTGGATATGGGTACAAAGGAGATAATTCGTAAGGGACGATAAGTTTTACACAGTATACTATGAATGAATATGCACCAATAAATATCCTTTGAAAAAAGGAAAATTTATCAACATCTTCAATTGACCCTTGTAGATTTAGAAAGTGTATACCAACTAGTCCTGTAGCTAGGGATATGATGAAGTAATGTACTTTAGATAATATGTTTTTGAAACTTAAGTCTTTGTCCATATAATAGTCCACAGCCAGCATAGTCAATGGTAAGGCAACGGCTTGTATTTTAGCCAGACATGATAATATCATTAGACCGGTAATCCATAAAACATCGAATTTATTGGTTGTGATCTTACTACGAATGTATATGTATAATGCCCAAAGAAAGAAGAAGCCAAATAATACATCCTTGCGCTCAGTGACCCATGTCACGGACTCTACTCTCATCGGATGTATACCGAATAGAATGGCGACAAATAGTCCACCCTTCCAACTAAGTCCAAGTAGTAAACTGATGCGATATACTAGAAAAACACAAAGGAGATGAAAGAGGAGATTTTCCCAATGCCATGCTCCCGGATTATCTAATCCAAACATAACCTTGTCCATAGCAAAGGAGAAAATAGTCAATGGGTTATAATTACCAATGACATGTGAGCTGAATATGTCTGATGTCAATGCGGCAAAATCCCCCATGTTGAAGTTTACTACTGCTGGATTTTCAGAAAAATTTTTATCATCATCCCAATTGACAAATTCTAAGCCTCCAACATTGCTGAAACAGATGAATGTTATGACAATAGCAATCAATCCATACATCCAATAAGAAGGAATACCATTGGATTGAGTTGACTTAGCAATGTCTAAAGTAGCAGCGTTTTCTGACTTCTTTAGCTTTCTCTCTGCAGCCCTTCTTTCCTGGCGGCTTGACTTTTTACTTGACATATGGCACTTATGTTATATCTATAAGTGGGTTAATATACGTAGTTTAGTACAAGTCGAGTTAGTCTATAATTAACTTTTAGTGGCTAATGTTGTCGACTCACATTATGAAAATCTAGAATTATTAATTAAAAGAAGGCCTTACATGTCATGAGTAAGGGTGAGACGATGGAGGGAAAAGCAAATAGGAAGGAGTAAATTACCAAATAGATTACGAGTCAAGTAAGAAATTCCTTTAGGAGTTTAGGATGTCAGTTCGCCAAACTAGTGGCTGCAGCGAATATAAATAAGCTCTAACGAAGATTTAGTGACCACGTAAGATGCTTGAGAATGCAAAGCTGAGAAGCTTTTAGATAGACAGCAAAGTAGACTGCTTGGAGCCAAATGCAGCCTCAGACATTTCGACAAAGGTATATTAAGAAAGTACCTATGAACGCATTTTGGCTTACTATAGAGAAAGATCATAGAGAAATGTTGAGAGAAGCAGGCTTAATCTAATTAGGTAATAGCATAAAATGGTATATTGATGTAATATGCAGGAATATCATAAAATACAAGCGACGAAAGAATGGATACATAATTTTATTATCCATCATAATATTTGTCCATTTGCCAAGAGGGTATTGGATCATCAAGAGGTACGATATTACGTAGAAAGAGGTGAAAATATAGAACTTCTCATACTAAGTTTTATATCGAAGCTTAAGACAGAAAAAATTTCTACTTTTTTTCTTTTGTATCTCACTCAATTTCCAGATTATTCAGACTTTTTAGATTTCTACTATACCTCTGAGGCAATATTAGAAGATAGTGATTATGATGCAGAATATCAGGTGGTAGCATTCCATCCAGATTATCTATTCGCTGGAGAAGATGCTAAAGATCCATCACATAAGACGAATAGATCGCCTTATCCTATGATTCATGTATTGCGCAGAGATCAAGTAGAAAAAGCTATTGAATCATACGGAGATACCGATGAAATTTCCAGAAAGAATATTGAATTGTTGAGAAAACTGGGCTAAATAGGAAGCGTAAGTTTGTACTGTTTTCGTGCTCAACTTGTATTGAATTATAAGAGATTCTTTAAGCTCATGATCAGGTCGAATATAACAAGGAAATTTGCCTTTATAACTTAGTTTATTTTTTAGGCAGATGTAAGTATGTTGAATTTATTGCTTTAAGTAGGACGAACACAGTCGTATTCCACAACCTAAACTTTTCTTCAAGAATTACCTTTTACTGGAATTGGATTTATACCCAAATCCTTTTCTAGGATATCTCTACAGGCTTTTTATAATCGAAGTAAATCCTATCTGCAATCAAAATATAATATCGAACGTACTGATTGAGAGTCTGATGTGCTTTCTTACTAGTACTATGGCTATAACATAAACAAATAGTTGCGAAGTTATTCATCAATAACAACATTGTAAAGTTATTAAAAAGAATTTTCTAAATGCTAGAGGTTTTCTGCAGACACGAGATTGTTTCTAAGCTGAGTTAATACTATATCTTTAAAGTGGTGTGTCGCCAGATTATAGTAAGTCTTTTTTGGATTAGTATAGTATAGGCTTCGGCGCCTTGGAAACTCAAGCTTAAAGTCATATAAAATTAGATAAATACTTATTTAACAGTTATTTACTTATTAAATTAATATTTAATGTATATTTACTCATTAGTAGGAATATCTATTTCTACGCAACTTAATAAGCAATAACTATCATTATAGCTGCAATAGGTTAATCATCAAGCGGTTATAATAACAGATAAACTACAAGGCTATGGCTAAGATTTTAATCGTAGATGACGACAAAGGGATTCGTAATACACTCAGGGATATACTCGAATTGGAGAAATACAAGGTTGATGATTCATCTGATGGATTAGACGCTATTGTCAAGCTTAAGCAGAATGATTATGATGTGATCATCATGGATATTAAAATGCCTAAGATGGATGGTATGGAAGCGCTGGAGCGAATCCAAATACTTAAGCCAGATATACCTGTGATTATGATCTCTGGTCATGGTAATATAGACACGGCTGTAGATTCTGTAAAGAAAGGAGCATTCGATTTCATTCAAAAGCCGCCAGATCTTAATAGACTTTTCATTACTATCCGTAATGCAATGGACAAATCAAGTTTAATTACAGAGAAAAACACTTTGCAGCGCAAAGTGACTAGGAAGTCAGCAGTACAAGAAATAATAGGTAACTCAGCTCCAATTCAATTTATAAAAGAGACTATAGATACAGTAGCTCCTACAGAGGCAAGAGTACTAGTCACTGGATCTAACGGAGCTGGTAAGGAGTTAGTAGCAAGATGGCTACACGAAAAGAGTAATCGTAACGCTAATCCTATTGTAGAAGTAAACTGTGCAGCGATACCTTCTGAACTTATAGAGTCGGAGTTATTTGGTCATGAAAAAGGATCATTTACCTCAGCTCATAAGCAGCGTATAGGAAAATTTGAGTTAGCCAGCGGTGGCACTCTCTTCCTAGATGAAATAGGAGATATGTCACTTTCTGCTCAAGCCAAGGTATTGAGAGCTTTACAAGAAAGTAGGATAACAAGAGTAGGTGGTGAGAAAGAGATCAGAGTTGATGTCAGAGTAGTAGCCGCAACTAACAAAGATTTAAGAGCTGAAATTAGTAAAGGTAAATTCAGAGAGGACCTTTATCATAGACTAGCTGTAATACTGATTGATGTTCCAGCGCTGAACGATAGACGAGAAGATATACCTCAGTTGGTAGAGCATTTCGTAAAGAATATCTGTTCGGAATACGGTACTCCTATAAAAAAAGTAGATGCTACCGCTATGGAACTACTCAAAGGGAATAACTGGACAGGAAATATAAGAGAGTTAAGAAACGTTGTAGAAAGGCTAATAATATTGAGTGGTGATCAGATAGGCAAAAAAGACGTGCAAAACTATGTAGTCAATAATGCTGATAATAGATCAAAATTGCAATCTATTTTAGATCAGTTTGATAGCGAGGAAAAGTTCATCGAATTTGCCAGAGAACAATTTGAAAAGTATAAAGGTGTGCCTGCTTAATCACTGGTATATTCTGTAAAATAATAAAGACCTAAATAGTGATGTGAAGTTCATTGTTTAGGTCTTATTCTGTCAGTCAATAAGTTGGCGGGCTATTAAAAAAAAAGATAAAATAATAATATTATGAGTGGTGAAAACGAAATCAAAAAGGACGAAACTGGCGTACATAGAAAACAATGGACAAAGCTAGAAGGAGAGAATAGTTGGACTATGTTCAAAGTGTTAGCAGAGTTTGTAGATGGATTTGAAACATTGAATAAATTGGAGCCATGCATCTCAGTATTCGGTAGCGCGAGAACTAAACCAGAAGATCCAAATTACCAATTGGCGGTAGATGTAGCGAAGAGATTGGTTGAAGCAGGGTTTGGAGTAATCACTGGTGGCGGTCCAGGAATCATGGAAGCCGCAAACAAAGGGGCATATATGAATGGAGGACTTTCTGTAGGCTTAAACATCAACCTTCCATTTGAGCAATCACACAATCCATATATCGATCCAGATAAGAATATTGATCACAGATATTTCTTTGTACGTAAGGTGATGTTCGTAAAGTATGCACAAGCTTTTGTAGCTATGCCAGGAGGTTTTGGTACACTAGACGAGCTTTTCGAAGTGTTGACACTGATACAGACTAAGAAAATAACAAACGTTCCTGTGATTCTAGTAGGTAAAGAATTTTGGCAAGGATTAGTTGACTGGGTCAAAAATACTATGCTAGATAAGTATAACAATATAAGTGCTAAAGATATGGATATGATTCCTATCACCGACGATGTAGATGAAGTGGTTCAGATTATAGAAGACTTTTATGATAAAGGAAAACATGTTATTAAGCCTAACTACGATATGTAATTATAAGAAAGTAGTGAAGAAATAATAGTAGCTAAAGTGATTAATTTAAATTTGACCATTTTATTCAGGTGTTACCTTTTATTTTGAATGAATCTATTTTATACCTAACGGTCTCGGCTAAACGCCGTGCCCAGCTTTTGCTGGGGATGGTAGTAAGTAAATAAAAGAATAAAATAGGTTTTGCTTGTAGGTAACAATTGTATATCTGCCACTTGTAGTTCTATAGTGGAAGATATTTTTCTTATACTTACAACTATCAATATTTGTAGTTATATTTTTTATTTAGTGAGAATATCAATTATGTAGTTATTATCATTTAATGCCGCATTAACTGTATTGTAGTTTTAGGATTTAGTATTCTCCAGACCCATTATTGCCAATCTTCTTTTAGGCGCTCGTTTGAGTACTTTTTCAAACTGTTGGCGAGCTTCTTTTTTTCTGTCTTTTTCTACTAACCATTCACCGTACAATTCAAAAGATGGTTTTACAATATTTGGTGGTCCGTAGTTGTATGTTGTAGTTTCTTCAGCTTCTGTAGCTTGTTGCATCCATTTTTCGGCAGATTTTTCATTCTTGTTAAGCAGGGCAGAAAATGCCATTAACTCATATTTTAGGACCTTGATACTATTTACCTCACTCACAGATGGAGGTTGTAAGTATCTAGATATGCCACTACACATTTTAGGTGTACCGATTACCATTTGAGTTTCTGAATCAGTTTGCATTATATTAAGATCATTGATTGCAGCATTTAAGGAATTCTTATTTCTCTTCTTGTATGCCGACATTCCTTGAGTAAAAATTTGAACTCCTTGAGTCTGTAAATTCAATTTTTCTAAGTCAACAATATCATTAGCTATAGAATCTTTCCAATTACCGGATTCCGTAAGGTAATCCGCTTTCATCATAATGTAGTGTGCGCGAGCTTTACTGGATGGCTTTTCTTCGCAATATTGTTTCATGTCATACACCATCTCTCTGGCTTTTTCAAAATCTCCTTTTTGCAAATATCCATACATTAACCATTTAAATGCATGGTAGCCTCTAGCGTCATTATCTAGTTCTTTTTTCTTCATTCGGACTACGCTAGCTTCGTAACTAGCGATATTAGAATTGATAACTTCATCCCACATACCTAGTGCTACGAAAATATGAGAAGGCATGTGCAAAGCATGTTCTGCATCTGGTGCAACTTTAGAATATCTATTTGCTGCATCTAGAGCTAATGTCGCATGGTCTGGATCATCATACGAATGAATCAAATAATGTAATGCACCTGGGTGATGAGGATTTTCACTTAATATACTCTGAGCTATTTTTGCACCTACTTCATAATTGTCGTCATCTTTTCTGCTTTTAGATGATCCTAGTAATGATAGTGCATAGAATGCAGCAACTTCATGGTGTTCTGGATACTTCTTATATAGTTTTTCCATGTGATTTTTGTATGCTATATCTAGCTCCTTTTTATCACCGTTGGTATATAAAATTTCAACACCCTCCAATAGATCGAATTCGAGAGGTGTCTTTGCCATTGTGAGTCTATCTTTTTTTGTGTCAGCCAATTTCTTAAGTGCTGCAGTCCCTTCTTCACTATATCTCTCTTTCCAAAGTGGGTGATTAAATGTCATCGCTTCCCCCCAATAAGCCATTACAAAATTAGAATCTATTTGCTGAGCTTTCACAAATTTATCGGCAGCATCTTCAAACTCAAAACTGTGTAACAATAATAATCCTTCATGAAAATAAGGAGCAGCTTCCTCTGAACTACTCACTTTGAATTCAATTTCTCCTAAGTTGGTATCTTGATGTGATGTTGCTTGCTTATCTCCGCATTGAACGAAAAGAACGACAATGAATAAGATGTGAATTAAATATTTCATGGTCATAATTTATACCCAAATGTAAGAAATAAAAGTAGGCTATAGTTAGAGTGTCAAAAGAGGTGGGACTTCTTTTAGTTTTAATTATTAGCATTTACTCGATCGAAACTAATCAAACAGTACCCATCTAATACCATACCTGAATGTGAAATCATATTGAGGATGATTTTCAACTTGATAATTGATCTCTTTGTCGCTACTCCAGAATTCTGTAATATTCTGCACTTGCAGGAACATTCTAAATGATTGTACTTTGAATGAAATAAAGAAATCTGTGTCAGGATAGAATTGCAATGGATTTACACCTTCATGAAATCTACCTATAACAGGTATAAATCTCTGAGCAGTATACTCAGGCACTAATCTAGTCTGTACTCCTATTCGCAGGTTCATATTTTTATGGAATAGATCACCATCCCAATAGAATTTATGAGTACTCATATAATTAGGTAGATCGATGAGATCTTCGCTCAATATCTGATACTGTAGATAGTTGTCCATGTGCCATCCTCCCCATATTAGATGTATCTGCGCATTGAGCTGAGTAGTAGATAATATTTCATCTAGTTGATAGGGTAATGCATTAAAGCCCCAAAGAATAGGGTTGTTCTCTAATGTTTGCTTGAGAGAAATTATTGTGTTGAGCTTAGGTATATTGAGTGCACCGTAGAACTTAGATCCAAATGGCTTACTAAAATCATTGTCAAATATTTTGACATCATTAATCCAGAATTCATCTTCTATTAATTCGATAGATCGTCTAAACAGATTAGCACCACCTTTTAGTATTGCCCAGTCTTCTATCTTCAGATTTACATAACCATCTAAATCGAACGATCCAGCATTAGCACCTAAGCCTATAGATCCTTTGCTGTAAAGCTGCAGTGATTTGACAAAAGGAATACTTACATTATATTTTAGGCTAAGGTCATTGATTGTACTATCTCTATTCGCTTGACTTATTTTATGCCTGTCATACTGCAAGCCTAATTTACCTTGATATCCATTAGGTCCAATACCATGTAAATATGCCGCTTGTGATAGATTGTTATCTGTAATATAGGTTCGAGCACCTCTAGTGTCGGTAAGATATTTTTGATATAGTAATGTATCAGTAGAGCTATTAGTAAGGACATCGTCATAGTTCCAGTAGTTCCAATCATACTCTAGATCGTATTGCAGTTGTAGGTTCCAGTTAGTATTATTTGGAGAGGCTAACTTATAGTAATTCGAGAATCGTATTCCTCTCTGTTGATATCTGGTATTGGCATCTGTTAGATTAGTGGGAATGGCCGTTCGGAATTCAGCAAATTCGGTTCCGAATAAAGTATCTGTAGTAATGCCTCCGTTTTGCTCTTCAGTATTTACGTTTGACACGAAAGTGAAAAATAAATTATACTTATCTGTGGGAGACTGAAACCAAAGTCCAGTGCCAAAGTTGGTTGTACGCGCACGCTGGTCAGAGTAAAATCCTAGATTTGAAAATCGCTGATAATTAATACTTAACTGGATTCCATCTTCAAAATTTCTAGTAAAGTCTGTCTTTAGACTCAGATTCTGCAGATTACCTATAGTAGAAAAATAAAGGTCTGATATCGCCCTATTAGTTTTGTAGTATTTAAACCCGTCTATCGTAAAGTTGTAAGTATCATACTCATGAAATCCACTGTGAAATCCAGTGACTTGAGATGGTGTATATAATAAAGGATGGCTAGCCGAAGCTACTGTACCTAAGTTGGCACTTGGCTTAGATGGATCTCTTGCTGGATCGGAGTAAGACAAATTTTGATCTAGAGTAGTATCTCCAAATTCTTGGAGATTAGATATATCTTGTAATGTAAAGTACTTGAATATTGTACTATCCACTACATTGGGGTCCTTACCGATCTGTAAGCTATCAAAGCCATTTAAATCATCTTTACGTCTTATACCTAGTTCATCATCTGATGATAAGATATCACGCTGAGCCACTACACTTGTACTTAAGGTACATAGTAAGGTTATACATATAACTAGTCTAAAAGATTGATGGATGTGCAAGATGTGATTAATCATTTATTAGTAAAAATTTGTAGTCTATAGTAAATGTAAAATAGATTACGATGGTAAAAGTACATATTTTGCGAACGATGCTTGACTACAGTTGGTGTATTATAGAAGGGTTAAAATTGCAGATATATTTTTAGAGGTCTAGGTCCAAAAATAAAAATGACTCTAGCCGACTTTTATTGACTTTAATTTCATTTTAATAGAGAAAGCTCTCGACAATGCGACTTTTCCTTTATTTTAATTGTATTATTAGTTTAATTCTAGTTGCGTAGCCGCTAGATTTGTTTTAAAGCAATCATAAAAAAATAAGCAATCATGGGAAATTTATTAGTATTTGCACCTTTTACATTTTTGATATTAATTCTCCTGCTGACCGGACTATTTACAGTAAAGCAAGAGACATTTGCCATTGTAGAGCGATTTGGAAAATTTCATTCTATAAAGAATCCTGGATTAAATTTCAAAATTCCTTTCTTCGATAGAGTGGCAGGTAGAGTCAATATGAAGATTCAACAGCTAGACGTAATGGTTGAGACTAAAACCTTTGATGACGTATTCGTTAAGACTAAGGTATCTGTACAATTTAAGATTCAAAGAGATACGATTTACGATGCTTTCTATAAACTCGAGATTCCTTACGATCAGATTACATCATATGTATTCGATGTAGTCAGAGCAGAGGTGCCCAAGATGAAACTTGATGATGTATTTGTTCGTAAAGACGATATAGCTGTGGCCATTAAGAGAGAGCTCGCAGAAGCTATGAATAACTATGGATACGGGATCGTGAAAGCACTCGTTACAGATATCGATCCTGATATAGCAGTAAAGAATGCAATGAACAGAATTAATGCTGCCGAGCGCGAAAAAACAGCTGCAGAGTACGATGGAGAGGCAGAGAGAATTCGTATTGTAGCCAAAGCAAAGGCAGAAGCAGAAAGCAAAAGGCTACAAGGGCAAGGTATTGCTGATCAGCGTCGTGAAATTGCAAAAGGTCTTGAGGATTCAGTAGATATGCTCAATAAAGTAGGAATTAATTCCCAAGAAGCATCTGCACTGATTGTAGTTACACAACACTATGATACGTTACAGAGTATGGGGGAAAACGTAAATAGTAATTTGATATTATTACCTAATAGTCCGACATCTGGATCTGATATGCTTTCCGAAATGGTAACATCATTTACTGCATCTCAGCAAATGGGAGAGGCCATGAAAGCCGGCAAGAAGAAGAGAGATACTTTAATATCAAAAGACAAAAGTAGTTAAAGAGCGATTTTCTGTTAAGAAAGGATTCTAAGAAAAGCCCCAGCTTTGGCAAAATAATTTAATTATCAAAGTATCGATTAGATTAATTAATCTATCATCAATGTATCCTCATGATTTTTTTGTTAGCACCACCACCGGTTTTGCCACTAGTACTAGAGAAGCTATAAAGGAAGCTTGCCATAAGATACCTTCCAAGTGTATTTATTGTTTCATTCTGTACGTAGTTGGCATTACTCGTACGGATTATACTTTGATTTTGGTTGAGTAAGTCGTGTGCAGATAGTCTAAATTCTCCCTTATTGCCTTCCAAGAAATATTTGCTGATACTAGCTGTCCAAATAGGAATGGTCTCTGCTGGAGAGAAGTTTTGCTCAGAGTAATGGCGGACATCCAAATCCGAGGCAAATGACCAAGAGTTGATAGCATCTAATCTTGTTCCCACCCTGTAAGACTGATTCAGATAGCTTAGATTTTGCTCAGTATTTTCTGAGTATATGTTCGTATTTTGTGTAAGTCTCGCCGTACCGCTGATAGAGAAATTATCTTTATTTCTATTTTCTATTGTAAATCCTACGGAAGTGTTAAATCTATTCACATCATTTTTTGCAGTATTAATGAATTGAATTGAATTTTGATAAGTGTTATTAGTAAAAAGTTTGATTTTAGCGCCTAGCGATCTTAATGGTCTCGAGTAACTAAGATTAGTTCTTATACTGAGATCATCAGATACATTGATAGGCGATGTAGTCTGAACGAAATTTTCATCTAGGGAAGTTTGGTTGATGATGTTGTTGCGAGCGTAATTTATTGTTACAAATGCGAATAGACTAGAAAAATTGAATTGGTCCCACTTGATATAATTCATCCTCAAATTATGTCTGTACTCTACTTGTAAATCTGGATTCCCTTGATAGAGATTCAATGGATCCGTTTGATCAAGAACTGGCTGCAGTTGCTCAATCGTAGGTTGGTTAACACTTGTTCTGTATCTAAAAGAGAAATTGTGACCTCTGTCTATCTCATATCTTAATCGCGCTGTTGGCAGTATCGCTAAATTGCTATTGTCTATTACTGAATTGATATCAGATAGTTCTCCATCTAATTGTGATTGTTGCAAGTATGTACCCAGAGAAAGAGAACTTTTATCTCCTTCTTTTTGCCAAGCAAGGCCATACCTATTGTAAGAGTAGTCTCTTGTATATCTAGTAGAAAGTATAGTGTTGAGTACTTCCATATCGTTATCGATATCGTATACATCGGTCACTACATCGTTACTTGTATTGCTTCTGCGATAGTTGTAATCTAGATATTGTCCACTTCCTAGCGGCTGAGTCAATGTCGCATCTATACGGTATGAATTCTCGTCATCAGATTCTAGTTGTCGCTGCAGCAGTATCTGCCTTACATCCATATTTGGATCAGAAGGTGCAAAATCGTTGTCAGAATTTAGATTGCCATTAGCATCGTTGTCTGTTTGGTTGAGTGTACCTTCAAGGGTAACTACCCAAGGTACATTCGATCCTAGTCTTTTGCGGTAAAGAAGAGAACCAGACGGTGTCATCTGATTTGCATTGCTTTGATAGTTCGTATTTCCAGTGTTGGCTAAAGAGCCTTCTTTGTTAGTATTAGCACTTAGTTCTTTACTGTTAATGTTCCCATCGTTGATATTTAGTGAAGAATTTAACCTGATATCTTGCGTTGAATCTATTTCTTGCTCTATTCTTAAGTTGATGGTGTGGCTTCGGTTCTCGCTTATCTGATCTAGCTCATCATTAGAAAAGAAGCTTCTGCTTTCATTGATAAATGTTTCTCTATTTGTTTGGCTGAATATATTGCTTGCTATATCATTGACAAAGTAACTGAGGCTTATCTCAGTCTTTGGTGTGAGATCATAATTAAAGTTGATACCACTCGCACCAGTATCTACATAGCCATCGCTCAGTCCTTGATTCATACTAATGCCACTTTTACCTTGGCCGCCTCCGCCACGACCCCATCCTCCGATGCTTGACATGAAGCTGTAATACTCCTTTGTTGAGAAACCCTGTTCATTGATATTATTGAGGTTTCCAATAATGGAAAGCTGCGATTTTTTAGAAAATCTATTGACATTACCACGCAATTTAAATCTCGTTTCTTCCTCACCATGTTCATATCCTGCGCCTACTTCTACATTTCCAAAGAATCCTTTTTTATAATCTTCTTTTAGTTCTAGATTCATTGTTTTAGTTCGTTCGCCATCATCTACTCCCGTAAATTCTGCTCTATCAGATTTTTGGTCAAAGAATTCTACTTTATCGATGGCTTTGGCAGGTAAGTTTTTGGTGGCTATACTTGGATCATTGCCAAAAAAATCTTTACCATCTACCGTTACCTTTTGGACTTCTTCGCCTTGGGCGACTATCGTACCATCCTCTTCTACCTCTATTCCTGGCATCTGCCGCAGTAAATCTTCGACTACATCGTTGGGCTGAGTTTTAAATGCATTGGCGTTGTAAACTATGGTATCTTTCTTTACCTCTATAGGTATCGTTTCTCCTTTGACGACTATTTCTTCTATCTGATTAGATGCTAGACTAAGTTGGATATTTTTGACATCTACTTTTTTATTAGCTCCAGTGACGGATTTTTGTTCACTGTACTGCTCATATCCAAGATAACTCACTTGTAGTAGATAAACTCCTTTCTCTATATTTCTTATTATAAATCTACCATCATTAGTTGATAATGCAAATCCAGCCATAGTACTATCGATTTGGGAGAGTACAACCACTGTAGCACTTGGTAGAGGCTCAGTTTGCTGATCAGTAATATATCCCTCTATCGAGTAAGATTGACCAAATAATGTAAGTGATACGATAGTTAGTATTATGGAGTATAGTATTTTCATTTTTTCGCCTTGATGTTTTACAGTGGAGTTGAAGTAGGTGTAGTTGTTTTATCCGCGAAAGATGCTAATCTTTCGCATACCTTTACCTTTTCCTCCATATTCCTCCTCCATCTCTTTCATTTTCTCTTTACGTATTTTGGACCATTCTTCTTGGCTTACTTCTTTTCCTTCTGTTGGTGCCACTAGTATACTCGAACCTACCTCGCCTAATTGTACGTCTGTGGCTGTAATTTCTCGTTCTCCATCATTGATATTCATATGGAGTATTACGCCTGGCAATCCTGTATAGTCACCAGGTCCAGCTTGTACAGGTATCATAGGAGTAAACCATGCTACGATTTGAGTCGTACTATCTTGCCATGTCGCTTCTTGGCATAGGTATGATCCTACTTGCTTATTTTTGCCAGTCATTTTCCATTTGTATTTTTCTGGCTTTCCGGTCACTAGAAATTTTTTGCCCATTAGATCTCTTGTCGCCACTACGCTATTAGTACTGAGATCAACGAATCTTTTCTCTTGACTTTTTCGACCTCTCATGCCCCTCATTCCTCTTTTTCCACCTTTTTTAGCTCTTTCGGCCTCTTTCTTTTCATTCTTTACTGCCTCGTACATCACTTTGCTGTCACCGAATGTAAGCTTATGGTTGGATTCACGAAACTCAGGAATCTTATCCTTCATTCCTTCCCATTCAATCGGAAGATTCATATGAATATTGATTTTCTGTGTATATAGTATAGTACCGCTAGTGTTTTGAGCATTTGTGACTATGCAGCTGCATAGCATGATTATTAGAGCTATCAACATATGGTGTTTGTTATTATGCTTCATAGTATAGTTTATGTGTTTTTATAATTATACTCTAAATGTAGTCAAAGGTTTAATAGCTATGAACAATATTAATAGCATCTTAACATTTTGGAGATTTACGTTTTACGCCACCTGTAGATATTTGTGCTTCAACTTATGTATAACTATTGAAATAAAGCTATTGATTTTCAAACAATGTTTTTTAATTAAGTTTGGGTGTTCGCAGAGCTAGCCGTTTTTTTTTATATTAAATATTCAAATGATTTAAGAGTATAACGCATCAATTTTGTACGTAATCTTCATTATTTCAATAGCAAGAAAACTAAATTGGAAAGATTAAGGATATGTCGATAAGTAAAGCGTTTAATTAATAAGAATGCATATTGGGTACGATGCATCATTTTGTTTAGTTTTCGATCGATAACACTTTACTCTATGCAGATGATTGTCATAACGTTGCACTCATGTAATTTTATTTCACATTTTTTCAATTAATAGCTGCCAACACATACAATACAAGGAATATTGAAACTTGCTGTTAACTGCACTTTTAATTATCTTTCTCTAGGACGAAATATAATTCTAAAGAATTAACCAAGAATAAGTTGTTGATTATTTCCCCATGCTTTCTTAATGATACATCCGATGGTTAGGAATTGAGGATGAGGTGGCTATTCTCAACGATTTAATTTACTAGTAACTGTTGTCAATTAAGTCACACGGATACGATTGGACGGAGTTGTTTAGATGTAAAATTCGTTATACATGTTAGTATGCAGTTTCCATTGATAATTTTATGCGATAAAATATTTATGATGTGATACTAGGAAATATAGTAAGGCTCTACTTAAAGAAGAAGTGCCTTATTCATGTGTGTGTGGAATAAGGAGTACAAAGTATTGCCAATTATCTGAACGCCCAGGGTTCGATATGTTGCGAAGACTTAGATATAAGGTTCCTAACCGTATGTTTGAGCACCCACACTATGACTAAATACTGACGCACCACATATCATTCGTTCCGAGTAAAAAATTAATTTTGTGCATCTATGGCAAAAAGAAAGGTATATGATGATAAAGTCAAACTGACTAAGAAGAATGTCGGAGACGCTTTAAAGGTATTTAAATATATCAAGCCTTACATGGGTTACTTTATTGGTGGTATGATCTTTCTGGTCTTAGGATCACTCATGTTTATGGTGTTTCCTGGTGCGGCTGGAGAGATGGCTAATGTGGCTAACGGCACACCTAAGCAAAATTTTGATTTTACGGTGTCTGACTATGGTTGGATCTTTTTGATCGTGGTAGTAGGGCAAGGTGTGTTTTCTTACTTCCGTACCGTTTTATTTGCAGTAGTATCTGAGCGAGGGATGGCAGATTTACGGAATGATCTCTATGCGAAGATCATTACACAGCGAGTTTCATTTTTCGAAGAGCGTAGAGTGGGAGAGTTGACATCACGTATTACTGCGGATGTAGAGCAGTTGCAGAATGCCTTTTCTGTTACGCTAGCAGAATTCGTTAGACAGATTATTACTTTAGTAGTCGGCATTAGTATTCTAGTTTATCTTACACCTACACTTAGTCTGATAATGTTCTTAACGTTACCTGTAGTGGTGATCATCGCCATGATATTTGGAAGGTACATACGTCAGTTATCTAAAAAAAGGCAAGATCAATTGGCGGAGACGAATACGATTGTAGAAGAAACATTCCAGTCATTTACCGTAGTGAAATCATTTGCTAATGAGTGGTATGAATCCGCGAGATATGCTAGGTCTGTAGACGAGATAGTAAAGATTTCATTGAATTTTGCAAAGGTCAAAGGACTATTCTTTGTTTTTATTCTTACGGTACTTTTTGGAGCAATATTTTTCATCTTGTGGAGAGGAGCACTTATGGTCCAAGATCCAAATGTAGATATGGAAGTAGGAGATCTATTTTCATTTATTTTATACACAACTTTTATTGGTGGTGCGATTGCTAGTTTTGGTAGTTTGTTTACATCATTGGCTAGTGCTATAGGTGCAACTGAACGTGTCCAATCCATACTAGATAGCGAAGGGGAGATCAACATAGACGATTATATAAACGAACCAGAGATAAATCTCAATGTAGATATCGAGTTTAGAGATGTAGAGTTTTCTTATCCTACTCGAAAAGATATGCAAGTGCTCAAAGGCATCAACCTTCATATTAAAGCTGGAGAGAAAGTAGCTCTCGTAGGCCAATCTGGCTCAGGTAAGAGTACGATCGTTCAGTTGTTGATGAAGTTCTATGATCTAGATAAGGGAGAAATAGTAGTAGGTGGTAAATCGCTAAAAGAATATCCACTTACGGCATATAGACGTGGAATAGGTGTCGTGCCTCAAGAGGTAATCCTATTTGGTGGTACTATCAAGGAGAATATCCTTTATGGAAATCCTAAAGCAACAGATGAGCAAATCCTCGAAGCTTCTAAGCAATCTAATAGCCAAGAATTTATTGAGAGATTTCCGGAGGGACTTGAAACCGTAGTTGGAGAGCGTGGGGTCAAACTTTCTGGAGGTCAGCGTCAAAGAATAGCTATCGCTAGAGCAATACTTAAAGATCCTAAGGTGCTTTTATTGGATGAAGCAACTAGTTCATTAGATGCGGAGTCGGAGAGAGTGGTGCAAGAGGCGCTAGATAGATTGATGGAAGGGCGTACATCGATCATCATTGCACATAGACTTTCCACCATAAGAGATGTTGATTGTATATATGTGTTAGATGAAGGGAAGATCGTAGAGAAGGGTACTCACGATGAGCTATATACCAAAGAAAACGGCGCATATCAGCAGCTCGCTAAGCTACAGTTTGACAATAAATCGATCTAAATTCCCACTATTGGCGGTAATATTTGCTTCTACACCACAGTTATACTAATGTATCTCTGAGACATAAAGGATAATGAAGTCGAAATGTCTACTTATCACTAAGTTAGATAAAGACTAAGTATTACCTTTATATTACCTATAATTTGATCACCGAAAATAATAAATTAAATTGCAATACTATATGAAGCAAGTATTCCTCATGACAGCATTGATATGTACTACTTATATGCTCAATGCACAGTTCGGCTATGGTTTTACAGTATCTAATGATATCTACAGTTGGTATCAAAACCCAGAAAGTATAGGGCCTAATGAGGAACGTTTAGATGTTCATGAAGGAAATGGATCTTTATTACTTAACCTTGGTATGGGTCCGAAGATTTGGATTGGTGCTCCCAAGTTTTCTTTCTCACTCGAAGCACAGGCCAAAATCGGTTTATTTGGACTAGCAGTTAAAGACTTCAAGGGATTGGGTAATCATTCGATTCCGGTAGTTGGAAGACTCAATTTTGGTGGACTGTCTGGATTGGATAAAGAAGGGAAATTTGGATGGTCTGTTGGTGGGGGTGTTCAATGGAATAAGACTGAATTATTTTACACACTAAATGATTATACTCTATTGGGAGTAGACAGAAACTACTTCAAGACATATGTAGGTCAAGTGGCTTATGGATTTGGTCTCAGTGGATTTACTATTCATGCTGTACTTGGAGTCGGGTATAATCCAGATACCGAGGCTCGCTCTTTTAATTTTGGTCTACAGTATGATTTTAATCTACCTAAATTGAAAAAGATATCTAACCCAGAAAGTGAATTATAAATCGCGCTTTTATATTGGTCTATTCTGCATGAGTAGACCACAGCATAAAACTATTCTATGAATAAATTTTCATTACAACCTTTCAATACATTTGGAGTAGATGCACAGTGCAGTAATCTGATAAAGATTTACAGCGAGCAGGATATCTACGATACCTTACTTACATATGGAGATCCATATAAAGTAGTCGGTGGAGGTAGTAATATATTACTTGCTGGAGATATAGAGGCTACTGTGATGCTAAATCAGATCAAGGGCATACAAGTTATCGATGAAGATGATAATCACGTATTGGTAACTGTGGGCGGTGGTGAGAACTGGCATAATCTAGTTATGTGGTCTATTAGTCATAACTTATCAGGATTACAAAATCTATCTCTTATACCTGGCTCAGTTGGAGCAGCACCAATACAAAATATTGGAGCCTATGGCGTAGAGCAATCTTCGTGCTTTCATAGCCTGAGAGCTATATCTCTGACTTCCGGACTGACCAAGTTGTATTACAGAGAGGATTGTAAGTTTGGATATCGTGATAGTATATTTAAAAAACTAGATGCTGGTAAATACATTATCACTCACGTATCATATATGCTGAGCAAAGAAGTCAATATCAATGTAAGCTATGGAGCAATCCGTAATGAATTGAATAATCGAAAGATAGAAACACCAACATTAAAGCAAATCAGTAATGTGATATGTGATATAAGAGCTTCTAAATTGCCAGATCCAATAGTAGTAGGTAACGCAGGTAGCTTCTTTAAAAATCCAATAGTCACAATAGAAGCTTACGAATCTTTGTTGCAGAAATATCCTGAAATAGTGGCTTTCCCGTTTGGTGATCAGATGAAGCTATCTGCAGGATGGCTTATCGATAGAGCGGGTTGGAAAGGTCATAGCCAGAATGGAGCAGGAGTGTACAAAAATCATGCACTTGTCCTCATTAATGATGGCACTAATAGCGGTGGTGATATATGGCAACTCGCTATGGATATACAAGCTGACGTATTAACTAAATATGGAGTAGAGGTTGCACCAGAGGTGAATGTTTGGGGTTAATTGGTTTGTTCTACGCTTCTTCCCACTATTCCTTGATGCACCATATTGCCTACAATATTTTGACAGTTTGTTGAGTTAGCGATACAGATATCTTTTTTCACATTTCTAAATGTTTAATGCAAAAACAGCTCAAGGATTGTCTTGTATAAAATGCTCATTATAATCGTTGGTAAACCATGGTCGATAATCTCGACATTCTCCTTCATTACCTCTCTATAAAATTCCCAATCAAAGTCTGTATTATATAATCTATACAGTTATCATCAATGGTATCTCTCTTATTGCTTGAGGATATGACAATGGCTAAAAGAATGAAGAACAGATATTTTCATAATATATCACTGTAGTAAATAGCATGATATTTATAAAGACCATGCTTAGCGCAAGAAGGGTGGACTAAAGGTGAAAGGATTACCATTTTATTGCAATTTAAGCTACATAGCACTGCATATTGATAATAAATTCTCATAGGTTTACGTCTTAATACGGTTATCTCTTTTGAGAGACATATTTTTTGTCATTTAGATTTAGTAATAAGCATGAAGATTACATACATTTTAGCCATTTTTTCTTTTACAATATTGATGACTAGCTGTGGAGCTGGAAAGTATGCCACTAAGGCCCAAGAGGGAGAGGTAGAAATGTCTCTAAATAAGGGGATGTGCTTTGGAAAATGCCCTGTGTATAGCATAAAGGTTATGAAAGGTGGTAGTGTAGAATTATCTGCTCGTAAGTTTGTTGAAGGAAAGAAAGGTCTTTATCGTAAAAAACTAGATAAGAGCTCTTACAAAGATCTTCTCAAAGTATTCAAAGAATCTAACTACACACAATTTTTAGCTGAGTACGCTTCTAATATACCCGATTTACCGATGGTGACGATAGGGTATGTTGCGGTAGATACTTTAGCTCTTGTGCGTGGTAAAGAAGAGAGACCTTCTGCACTCATGCAACTGCAGTACAAAATGGAAAGACTAGCACAATCCGAAGGTTGGGATTTAATAAAAGAATATACAAGGTCAGATATAGAAGAACAGGAGGAAAAGCCTAAATACATTTTATCCGAAATCATCATTCTACCTAAACCCGGCACAATGTTACCAAGATGGTTCAAGAGTTATGAAGAGTTTGGCGTAAGAGTATTAAAAAGAATCACACCCAATCAAAATTATTGGCTAATTACATATGATCAAGGTAAAGTAAAGCCTGATAAGATGTTGGCGATGCTCAAAGCAGATGAGTCAATTATGGAAGCAGAATTTAATAAAGAAACTTCAACAAGAGAAGACCGCTAGTTAGTAGACCAATACGAAGAACAATGAGATCACTCTGGTGGAAAATATTAGGATCAATTATCTTTCTCTATGTCATCATAGTAGGTATGTGTACTCCTATGAAGCCGGGATTTATTGGTGATGTGGTCCCTTTTTTACATAAAGCTGGTACCGAAGCTAATTTCTCCGTTACTGGATATAATACACATTTCACACAACCTGATACTAAGGCTTGGCTTAAGTTAGACTCGAGCTCTTTAGTCGAGATTGATGTTATCAAAGCTAATTCGGACGTGGATGTAATATTCAGTGTGCAGTTACCTACTTATCTGCCTACTCAAGACAGTACATTAGATGCTACTTTGCTAGTGTCAAATAGTATAGACGGGACAGCGATACTTCCAGGGGCACTATTCATCACTCAGGATACGATAGACCCATCTGTTGAAAGTTACAATAATATTTCGAGCATAGATTTTCCTAGATACGATGGATTTGCATTTCCATTTAGATCCACATTGCATGAGACGGTAAGAAATACCTTTTTTCATGTAGCTATATGGTTTGCTATGTATACTGTACTTATAGTTGGACTTATATATAGTATTAAGTATTTGACGAGACCAAGCATGCGTAATGATATTATTGCTAGTTCTTTTACTGAAGTAGGAGTGCTATTAGGATTCTTAGGGATATTTACGGGCAGTGTGTGGGCGAGATATACTTGGGGAGCATTCTGGACGCCAGATGTCAAGCTTAATACGGCTGCATCATTCATACTAATATACTCGGCATATTTGGTTTTGCGTGCTTCTATGCCTGATCAAGATCGTAGAGCTAAAGTATCAGCTGCATATAATATATTCGCTTTTGCTACTATGGTTCCATTGATTATAATTATTCCTAGACTGACTGATAGTCTTCATCCTGGCAATGGAGGTAATCCAGCGCTGGGCGGAGAGGATTTAGATAATACATTGAGGATGGTATTTTACCCCGCTATTATTGCAATTACGTTATTGTCGGTATGGATATCATCGTTAGTAAGCCGATTAAGGTTGCTGAAGGATGACTATATGAGTCGTAGATAGTGTATTTTATACGCTTACTAAAGTGATGAAAGTATTACAAATTAATATTAAAAAATACTTTGGAAGTCAGAAAAAAGAGACCAAATTAGCGGTTCAATTAGTTGAGTACCGCAATTGATTACAACATAGCATGCTTGCAGTAGAAGTAAGCACAAAGCGAATATGAAAAACAAGCAATTCCTTCTTAGTATCTTTTTAGTGATACTTTCTATAAATCTCTTATTAGCCGAGTCAGGCTCGATAGATTTTCTACGTAGTACAGGTAAAATATATAGTGTAGTCGCGGTGATAGCGGTTATCTTCTTAGGTATAGTATGGTACTTGTTTAGACTTGATAAAAAAATTACGAAACTGGAAAAAGAAATTTACAATGAAGAAAAAAGATAATCTTAGTTTCTACGAAAACGTTCAGCGCAACTTCGATAATGCTGCTTCTCACCTCACATATCCAAAAGGTATATTAGAGCAGATTAAAGAGTGTAACGCGGTTTATCAGATGCGTTTTCCTGTAAAGATCGGCAACAAAATAGAGGTTATCGAAGCGTATCGGGTTCAACATAGTCATCACAGATTACCAACCAAGGGAGGTATTAGATTTAGCCATCATGTAAATCAAGATGAGGTAATGGCCTTAGCTGCATTGATGACATATAAATGTGCTATCGTAGATGTACCATTTGGTGGCGCCAAAGGTGGTGTGAAGATCAGTCCTAGAGACTACTCAGTGGAATCGCTAGAGAAGATCACTCGTAGATATACAGTTGAGCTTATTAGAAAGAATTTTATAGGACCTAGTAACGATGTACCTGCACCAGATTATGGAACAGGTGAGCGTGAAATGGCTTGGATTCTAGATACTTACACGACGTTTAAAAATGGTAGCGAGATAGATGCGGCAGGATGTGTGACTGGCAAGCCAGTAAATCAAAGTGGTATCCAAGGTCGGACAGAAGCTACTGGACGTGGAGTATTCTATGGATTGAAAGAGATGTGCGACGATAAGGATATGATGAAGGAGTTGGGGATGGATTTGGGGATTGCAGGTAAGACAATGGTAATTCAAGGTATGGGTAATGTGGGATCTTATGCAGGTTTAATATCTCAGAATGAAGGTGATGTGAAAGTAATTGCTGTTTCCGAGCTAGAAGGAACAATCTATGATCCAAGTGGATTAGATATGGATAAGCTCATAAAGTATAGAAAGAAAAATGAAACTATCATAGGATTTGGTAATTCGAAAGAACTCAAAGTAAGGGAGGATTGGATAGGTATAGAATGCGATATACTTGTACCTGCGGCTCTGGAGTCACAAATACATAAAGGGAATGCCAAGCAAGTGAAAGCTAAGATCGTAGCGGAAGCAGCGAATGGTCCGGTAACATCTGAAGCAGAAGTCATCCTCAATAAAAATGGAGTATGTATCCTACCAGATATGTATCTCAATGCCGGTGGTGTAACTGTGTCTTATTTTGAATGGCTAAAGAACTTATCTCACATGAGATTTGGTAGAATGGAGAAGAGATTTAATCAAAATACCTACAATAAAATTCTTACTTCGGTAGAGGAACTTACGGGTAAAACTGTAAGTGCCAGAGACAGAGCTATGCTTATCAAAGGTGCAGATGAGGTAGATTTAGTAAGATCAGGATTGGAAGAGACGATGATTACTTCTTACCAGCAATTCATACAGGTTTATAAAAGAAGAAAGAATATTACAGACTTAAGAACAGCTGCATTTGTATGCGCGCTCAATAAAGTAGCGAATGACTATACTACTTTAGGTGTATTTCCATAGTGGACAGGGATTTCAGAAAATGAAAATGAATATAAAGGATTACATCTTATTTTTGTTAATAGGTCGTTAGTATTCATTAGATTTATTTCAATAGTTCAAAATAAAAAATAGGAGAAATAACTTTCGTCATAACTCCTGATATACTTCTATTATTTAATTGATAGCCTGACTCTAACTTATATATTCAGTGTGTGCTTCATTAAGTATTCTTGTTGCCGAATCAAGAATGGCTGTATCTGACAAATTGACATAGCCACCATTAGGACCGGGCCTTACATGTTTATCTACGATTTGGCCTTCGTCATATTTCTTAGCGCCAAAGTAGTTCCTTACTGTCTGTTCAGTGATATCAAGTTTTTTCGCGATTTTAGAAACACTTCCAGTAGGAAGTTGGTGCTTGATGCGTCTCAATTCTGAAAATGAAATATTCATACACGTTTAGATTTTAGTGAGAAAATATTGTAGAACGTTATGCAATACTCAACTAATTCAGTTGTATAAATGTCGAAGTTGGTTGAATTTCCTAAGTTGTTTATTACAATACCTAAAGTATGAAAAAAAATCGAAGGAAGCTAATGGCCTAGAGGTTAAATTAAAAATTTAACATTTTATCTCATGAAGTATGTTGAAGGAGGATCTGGATGTTTTGATCTATCAAGTCTTGGTAAGACTACAGTTGACCTAGTGCTTGCTCGAAATCAGCGATTAAATCATCTACATCTTCGATACCTACAGATACTCTGACCATTGCATCAGTGATTCCATTTTTTTCTCTGATGGAATGATCCACATTGAGATGTGAGCTTGTAGCAGGATGTAGCACTAAAGTATCTACATCGCCTAGAGTAGGTGCATGAGTGCAGTATTGCAATCTATCTATTGTTGCTAGGGCCTCTGCTTGTCCTCCCACTACAGTGAAGCTAAGCATACCTCCAAATTGTGACATTTGCTTTTTTGCTATTTCGTGGTCTTGATGATCAGGGAGTCCATTATAATTGACGTGAGTTACTTTATTGTGCTGAGATAGATATTCGGCTATGGACTGAGCATTGCTGCTGTGCTTGTCCATACGGATCGCGAGCGTTTTCATTCCATTAGATAGTAGCCAAGCATCGAATGGATTACATGTACTTCCATTTAATTTGAGTGTCTCCCATATCTTTCGGCTGGCTTCATAATTGGCAGTTATTATAGCGCCTGCTATGGAGTTTCCATGACCATTGAGATACTTGGTAGTAGAATGTATTACATAGTCAGTCCCCATGCTTAATGGTCGCTGCAAGTAGGGTGTGCAGAATGTATTGTCAATGGCGGTAGGTACATCATATCTGGATGCAACAATATTAATAGCTTCTATGTCTATACATGCCATAGTCGGATTTGCCGGTGTCTCAAAGTATAATAATCGGATATTGCCATTCTCCTTTATGATATTTTCTACAGCGTCTAGATCTTGCAGGTTGGTAAATATAGTATTTACACCCATTCTCGATAGGATCTTCTTTAGCAGCTCGGTGCTTCCACCATATAGATTGCCCTGTGTCAGTACTGCATCTCCAGATTGGAGTGTAGACATCATCAATGTTGTAATAGCTGACATACCCGAACTTGTCAAGAATCCATAAGTTTCACCTTTGAGATCATAACCTTCCAGGTAGGCAATTTTATTGGCTACTGTATCTATAGTAGGATTCCCATATCTGCTATATACATGACCTTTTTTCTGGCCGGTAAATATATCTACCGCCTCCTGAGAATCTTCCATTACGAACGAAGAACTAAGATAAAGAGGAAGTTGATGAGCTTTAGTAGACTCGTTTCGTTTTCCTCCTTTTACACAGTAGCTATTAAGTTTGAGATGCTTATCCATAGTTGACTTAGTTATGGTATTTTTCTATTGATTATTTAAGGTGCGAAAGATAGTGATCTAGATACTTAAAAGTTGAATAATACTGAGCGAAGTAAAATTAATGATAATGGCAGTTGGTCCAATACTAGTGCTATAATATTCCATTGTTGAGTGCTGTATTGACATTTACTATTGGACACTTGTTGAATTTATTCTGTGAGTATAGTTTATATTGATAAATTGCAAATGTAAAAAGCGTTGATAATATGGTATTTAGAGGATGTTTTTCTTGAAATAGTAAACACTTAAGTGAAGGCTATTCTTGACACGACAATAGGATCTTAAACTAAAGGAAAATCACTATATTTGCGCAGTTTTTTAAAGAGAAATAATAATAAATAATAAATAACATGGAAGGTAAAGGAATGATTAAGTGGCTCCTGATACTAGTAGCAATTGTTTGTGCAATACAGCTATTTTATTTTATACCAACAGGTGACGTAGAAAGCTCTGCTGAAGAGGCTGGTCTAGTTGCTGGAGATTTTAATTCAACAGACTATAAGATAGCTAAATCAAGATATTTAGATTCTATGTCTAATGAGACTGTTCTCTCTATCCCATTTCTAAAAGATTACTCTTACAGCGAGCTTAAGAGACAACAGCTTGCATTGGGACTGGATCTTAAGGGTGGTATGAGTACAGTATTGGAGGTAGACCTCAGTGAATTCCTTAGAGTACTAGCGGGTAACAACAAAAACGAACCAGCATTTAAGCAAGCACTTAAGGATGCTAAGACGGCTCAGAAGAATTCTCAGTCTGACTACATCACGCTATTTGCTGATGCGTATGTATCTCAGTCAGGAGAGAATCCATCATTAACTAAGATATTTCGTAGAGCAACCGTTCTAGGTGATTTCAACTCTGAAACTTCAGATGGTGAAATAATCAAGGCATTAAGAGAAAAAGCTAACGAAACTGTCAGCCTTACTTTTAATAGACTCAAAGAAAGAGTAGACAGACTAGGAGTAGCTCAACCCAATCTATCGTTAGATGCTGGAAGAGATCTTATCTTAGTTGAACTGCCAGGAATTGATAATCCTGAAAGAGCAAAAGAATACTTACAAGCTAGTGCTGCACTTGAGTTTTGGGAAATATACCAAACTAATGATCAAGGAATTTTAGCGGCATTTCAAGAAGCTGATAGAAGATTAAAAGCTGCAGCTGGAGATACTGGTGCAACTGTAGCTATCGAAATGGATACGACATATACTAATCAATATGATGGTGACGGTAATGAAACTGGAGTAGTAGATACTACTTTTACACCTAAAGTTGGAAGTGAACTATTAGCAAATCAAGGGCCTCTATTATCTAAGTTATCTCTTAACAACGGAACATATTATCCAACTGTTATGGGTATAGCTGATCGTACTGCTAAGAATGATATCATGAAGATTCTTAGAAAAGAAGAGATCAGAGCATTATTTCCTAAGGATTCTAGATTTGCATGGTCTTATAAGCCGCACGAAAATGCGGATAAAGAAACTACGAAGCAATACGAACTATCTTTACTAAAGACTGTTCCCGGAAGCGATAAAGCACCTTTAGAAGGTGATGTAGTGGTAAAAGCTTCTTCTGACACTGATCCTACAACAGGAGAAATTGGAGTAGCCCTTTCTATGAACCCAAAGGGAGCTAAAAAATGGGGTGAGATGACAACAAAAGCATCTCAGCAAGGTAACAGATCAATTGCTATCGTATTAGATAGTATGGTAGTTTCTGCTCCTACTGTGAGAAACCCTATTACAGGCGGTAATTCATCTATCACAGGTAGCTATACGATCGATGAAGCAGTACAATTTGCCAATGTACTTGAGGTTGGTAAGTTACCTGCGAAACTAGATATTCTTCAGTCTAATACTGTAGGGCCTTCATTAGGTGCTAAGAATATTAGCAGATCTGTTTATTCATTATTAATCGGATTTGGTCTTCTATTATTATTCATGGTATTATACTATGCAGGTGGTGGGTTGATTGCAATTGGAGCATTACTTCTTAACCTATTTTTTATATTCGGATGTTTATCATCATTTGGTACGGTATTGACACTTGCAGGTATTGCGGGGGTTGTATTGACTATTGGTATGGCGGTAGATGCATCTGTAATCATATATGAAAGAATCAAGGAAGAACTGAGAGCTGGTAAGTCTAACTTAGCAGCTATCCAAGATGGATTTTCAAATTCTTACTCTGCTATTATAGATGCGAACGTAACTACTATTTTAGTAGCTGGAGTATTAGCTTACTTCGGACTTGGACCTATCAAAGGTTTCGCGATCGTATTGATAATCGGTGTAATCTGTTCGTTGTTTACTGCAGTACTTGTAGGTAAGATGATTATTGATTGGTACACCAAGGACAAAGGAAATGAGCTATCATTCTGGACTGGATTCAGCAAGGATAAGTTTGCCAACCTTCAAATAGATTGGATGGGTAAGCGTAAGATCGCTTATGTAATTTCAGGAGTATTTATTGTTGCTGGTTTAGCTTCAATCTTTACTAGAGGATTTGATCTTGGAGTAGATTTCAAAGGAGGATATGCATACAATGTACAATTTGCTGAAGGGTCAAACGTAGATACGGAAGCCATTAAGCAAGGTCTTACAGAAATACTAGGATCGACTCCAGAAGTAAAAGCAGTAGACTCAGATAATACATTAAGAATATTAACATCATACTTAATCGAAGAAAACGGAGAAGATACTGATGTTAAGGTGATGGATAAGATCAATGAGGGTCTAAATAATGTCACTGGCGCTAGTACTACCTTAGCAGAATTCATGAATTCTAGTTCTGGAGATGATGTAACTCATATAACTCAAAGTAACAAAGTACAGCCTACTATAGCCGATGATATCAAGCAGAGTTCTAAGTATGCAGGGGTGATTGCACTGATATTAATCTTCCTATATATATTCTTACGATTTAACAAGTGGCAGTACTCATTGGGTGCCGTTGCAGCCTTACTTCACGATGCTTTAGTAGTGCTAGGAATATTCTCATTATGTAAAGGAGTATTACCATTTGCATTATCTGTAGATCAAAACTTTGTAGCTGCTATCCTAACGGTAATTGGTTATTCGATTAATGATACAGTGGTTGTATTTGATAGAATTAGAGAGTATATGGGTATCTATACTAACAAGCCTAAGAACGAAGTAATCAATATGGCAGTAAATTCAACATTCTCTAGAACGTTGATCACGTCATTTACGACATTACTTGTAGTATTGATCTTATTCATATTTGGTGGTAGTGCTATCAAAGGTTTTGCATTCGCATTGATCGTAGGTATCGTAGTAGGTACATACTCATCAGTTTTCGTTGCGACACCAATCGTAAGTGACCTTGCTGATAACTTAAGAACAAATAGAAGAGCTAAATCTGGATCATCTAATAAAGGAGGAAAGAGTTTTGGAAGATCTGCTAAAGCAGCTTTTGACAGCTCAGCAAGTTAAGATATAATCAATCCAAATGATCAGAAGCCTTCTCAAAGTAATGTGAGAAGGCTTTTTTATTGTCCAAGGGTTGTGGAAATTGTCTTAATAAAAAATAAATCGAAGAGGAAGTCGATTATTACGGATTAGTTGATTTATGTATTACAGATAATTGATTTGATAATTAGATCCAAGGTATTAATAAGATAATCAAGCCAAAATATTTCATATTTACTGATACCAACATATTTTTTTGACTTTAGATTGGTACTCAAGACCAATGAAATAGGTCAAGTACCATCAAAGAATACGGTTTTTATTTAAAATAAATCTTATCTATATACTGCCCTGAGATAATAGAAGGTAGTCATTGTTCAATTTAGAACTTGTTACAATAAATCAATTAAATATTTTGTTATAAGTATTTTATTTAATCATATATAATAAAAATTAGTGTTTTATAAATATTATATTTTAACTGAAACGGCTTCTATATTTTAGTAGATTTTTGAGTCTATTTTTTTAACAAGTTCAAGTTTCCTCTAGAATTCTATTCGATATAACAAAGATAGTTTGCTAAGTTGACTTAAATTTATCTACATGTGAAATGTTATTTTGTTAAAAATAAATCAAATAGAATAATATTCTTTGATTTTGGAATATAAAATAGCGAATTGATTCTATATAGCAATACAAAAATTGTTGAATAAATATTGGAAATACTAAACAATAATAGTCAAAGTTTAATTTCATTAGTTATATTCACGTTAACATTTTTGTAACATCAAAACTTAAAATTATGTTTTTACTAGAGATTCAACCAATGCTCGCTAACGACTATGTGGGTTTTACTTTTTTTATCGGCTGCATGGCCATGATGGCAGCTTCTGCCTTTTTCTTCTTCACTATGAACGATTTCGATAGTAAGTGGAAAACTTCTATTCTTGTTTCAGGATTAATTACTTTTATTGCAGCTGTACACTACTGGTACATGAGAGATTATTATGCAGCAACGGGAGAGTCACCAACTTTTTTCCGTTATGTAGATTGGACGCTTACAGTGCCTTTAATGTGTGTAGAGTTTTATCTATTAACGAAAGCTGCAGGTGCTAAAATGGGTCTTTTATGGAAGTTGATTATTGCTTCTGTTTGGATGTTAGTTGCTGGCTACATAGGAGAAGCTATGTCAGATGGAACTACGGGACATTCTGTACAGTGGGGTGTGATATCTACTTTAGGTTACTTGTATATTCTATATACAGCATGGTTTGGCGAAGTAGCTAAATTAGCTGAAAATAGTGGAGACGCAGTAGTAAAGAAAGGAGTTCGTATTCTTGCTTGGTTTATCCTTGTAGGTTGGGCAATATACCCTATAGGCTACATGTGTATGCCAGGAGGATGGTTGAGTGGAGCATTTGATGCAGGTAGTTTAGATATATTCTACAATCTTGCAGATGCGGTAAATAAAATAGGATTTGGTTTAGTTGTCTATTCAGTAGCTGTTGAGGCTACTGCGGCGGCAAAAGCAAATGCTTAATTTATAATGGGGATCTCTAGAAATAGGGGTCCCCAATTTATATGTATATATAAATATGAATAAATTAGGATTTTTATTTCTTGCAGTTTTATATATATTAATATCTATCTTATCATTTGATGGCAACATTCCTGAGAATGTACAGATCATATGTTGTGGTACTTTAATTGCTTTAGTAGGTATTCCGCATGGTGCTATCGATCATGTGTTATATTCGAGTGTTTCTTCTAAATCTATGGTTTCATTTTATACTATATATTTAGCACTCATGGTAGCATATGTTGCACTTTGGTTTTTGTTTCCTGTATGTGCTATGCTATTCTTTCTTTTAATTTCAGCATATCATTTTGGAGAATCTCAACTCTCTTATATACAGCAAAGTAAGCTGTTTTCTGTATTGCAGTATTCAGTTTGGGGCATCCACTTATTAAGTACTTACATATTTTATCAACTGGATAGACTAGCAGGCATATTTAATGATTATGCTTTAATGAAACAGTTTGTAGATCTGTTCAAAATCATCGAATTTCAGGGATTGTCAGTAGTAATTTCAGGCTCTTTATTAGCTATTTATTTTGCTTATCTTTTACTGCAGCGAAGTATTACTGTACAGCAAGTGCTACAAGAAATTTATGTTTTGGTGTTAATTCATATTAGTTTTTATTTATTTGGTCCCTTGGTAAGTTTTACTTTATATTTTGTAATTCTTCACTCTATGAAAGTCATGCTAGATGAATTTCAATTTTTAAAAGAAAAGTTTTCTGGTCTTTCATTTTATAAATTCATAAAGCTTTTAATACCATTTTCCGTAGTCAGCTTTTTAGGTCTCTTTTTGATAATTTTATTTAATAACTGGATTTTGGATCTTCCAATCATCTATTTGATCATTCTTATGACATCAGTCATCACCTTACCACACGCAATTGTGATGCACTTGTTTTATGCTCAAGCTCCCATTGAGTAATATTTTTTTTCTCTAAATATTTTGGATTAGTTTATTTCTTACTATTTGGTCAATTGCTTGGAACCGATGTTTTATGTAATTCAGTACTTTCGGTGTATTATTTCATAATTCTACATTGAAAAACTGATATTTCATTCTTTTCACTTTCTTCAATTATATATTTTGATAATTTTATACTACAATCTTTGACTATATCCACGGTTAAATTGTATTTGCTGAAATTCATCTACCTCATTAAACTTCTTTTTTTGATAATTGTATTAGGGATCAATCTGACATTTAATTTTTCTTAGAACAGAGCCATTTTTTAAATGCTTTTGGGTTTTTATACTAACAAAGATGGTATCATAGTATTTGGTATTGGATTTTTTGTTATTGATCTTAGTTTTTAGATATTGGCAATTATAGATAAGCAGTATTTATCTTTTGATGCAATTTTCTAATATCAGAGTTTATTGATTTTTATGTATGTCCATTTTTTTAATAACATAAGTATCAGTAAGCTTAGAAGAATCTATAATGGTATTAGTATTTGCTTCCAATAAATCTAGTTGACTATTGGCTAACATGTAAAATTGATTATGAACTATAGATAATGTAGTAGGGATGTGCATCTTCTCATGGAAAACCAATACAGGGTCAAGATTGCCAAATTCAGTTTCGTTTTCAATAAGGTCAAGACTGTACAATCCATGCTGACTTTTGTCTTTTATACCATTTACAATGAAGAATATTTTTCCTTTGTGATATTTAATTCCATCTACTCCCCATTGCGCAGTAGGAGAATGTAACTTGTTGAGTATTGTTTTAGATTCAATATCTATAATTCTTATTCCATGTGAGTATGAGTCTACAAATAGTTTAGTCTGGTCACTAGATATTGAGATTCCATTAGGGTTTTCTATTTGCTCGTTCAAATAGAAAACTCGTATGTCTCGATTTTCATTATCGTATTTATATATTCTGTGGTGATCAGTATCTGAGATGTAACAATTACCTTTCATGTCTATAACTAAATTATTAAAAAATGTGTTACCATGGCTATTAACTTTGTATGATAAGGTAAGATCAGTATATAGATTTTTGATAAATAGCATAGCGAAAGAGTCTCGATTGTATCTTCCTAATGCATACAAGTGATCTTTATAAATGCCTAAGTCAGTTCCGGCAGAATAGCCGTGGTCTTCTCTATTTAGTATAATTTCAGTTTTATTTTGAACTTCATTATATTTAACTAATTGATCTAAATGAAGACTACTTATGTAGATATCATCGTTTTTCGGGTTTACAACAATGCCTTTGGGAATTGTTGTTTTGTCAATTGGAATTTTAATAATTTCTAAATCAGAATTATTGCAAGAAATCAAAGAAAGTAATATGATTGTAGATATAAATTTCACAGGTTTTATTTTTGCAGTTTGAATTGCATTATCGGAGTAGTAATCTAACTAAGTATAGCATTTATTTTCTTATTCTGGTGTTTATTTATCGAGTAGTAGATATAAATATTTTATTATCATTCGACACTAGAAAATAAAATACAGTAAATTTTAAAATGTTTTATTTTGATCATTTAATCATCTATAACTATCTGGTTTTAAGTGAAATACAACAATTTTATTAGTGTCATTTTCAATAAATGTCTCATTACTTAATGTTATGAATTATAACTACTTAGAAAGTAAAGACTAAATAATTTGAACTATCTCAATTTAATCTGTTACAATTAGTATTAAATATTCAAGAGTTAAAAATTTAGGAAGATCATGTTAAAAAAACTGAGTAAAACAGATATTATAATGCTTTTTTTGGCTTTTTCGTGCCTTGTATTTTCTGAGATTATGTGGTTTCGTGGAGAAAATGAAGGGGCGTTATTTATTGGCCTGTGGGTGCCTTCTATTCTTTGTTTCGCTATTTATTTAAAATTATTAAAAATTGAAAAGAAATGATTACTCTTATTCCATATCTCTCCGGTGCAGTTACATTATTATTTGGTATTGCCTTCTACCTTGGATTACAGGAATTCAAAAAAATAGATTAAAATCGATTTGTCTTATTAATCATTAATATAAGCGATGGCTTCTTTTGTAGTTTGGGATATTGCTCTAAAGTAACAGCACATTTATCGTTATACTTGTCACAATGAAAATTATGATTATTTTTTTGAGTTAGATTTGGTAGAATCTTATTTTTGTATTTCAACAGAACGGAATTTTTCGTCTTTAGAGAACAGAAAAATATTTTGATACATCTAATAAAAATCAGTCATGTTTTCTATTATAAAATGTTTTTAGTTTTTATAATTGCTAAACAAAAATTCTTTATTTGTATAGTTTTACAATCACCAATAACCTCTTTAATTTCTTTCTTGAGAATTCAATCGTAATCAGAGTTAGTTAAATTTTGTTTTTAAACCTTATGAGTTGTTTTAGAACTATACAGGAGTAATCTTTGCGTTGGAATCTAAAATTGTTCGATGAAATAGTAATATTTCTGTAAATCATCTTTATTTATAATCTCATTCTCTTTAATTAATAGGCTAAATGTAGTAACCGAAGAATTTTGGCTATTTATATTTCAGCTATTTTTAGGTAAAGTATTATTTTCAAATTTATTATGAATAAGAAGAATTAAAAACCCAAAAGATACAGCTCCTATAATTAAGGCATTATTTATTATTCCTTCAGTAGAAAAAGAAATTTTAATTAATATAGTAGAAATTATAAAACCAGAATTTCTAATTATTTTATGAAATTTATCGGAGTGAAAAAATGATGATAATAAGAGTAAAACGTCAACTACAATTAAAATTGTAAAAAATTCATCGAAAAATATACTGTTGATATTTTTAAAAGCAATTGCTCCACTGGCATAATCTGTTATTGTTGTATTTCCCCATACAATAAAGGTATAAATAGCAAGAACTATTAGCATAGGCACTAATAAAATTGCAATTATTTTTTTTAGTTTAATGAATCTTTCTATTTCTTTTGTTTGATATTTTTGAGCTGTTAAATTGGAATTTTCTCTTTTTATAATATTTTTATAAAAATAATATATTAAGAGAAAAAGAATTAATGAAGTTAGAGTGTCATACGTGAATTGTAGATCACTTTTTGACTGAAACCATTTTGAGGTCAGTTCTAAATTTGCAATATCTTTAAATATTCTTCTTATTACGATAAGCGTAATTATTTCATATTGTTTTCCTATATAAAATGAAATTGATTTTGGCAGATAAAAAATAAGGAGATATACTTCATATACTAGTACGAATGAAAAAGGAGTATAAATGGCACCGATAGGGTTCTTAAGTAATTCTGATTCTATTTGTATTATATCATAGTTAGCTAGAAGTATTAACGTAAGATGTATTAAATAGCTAATTATTGCAACTGAAAGAATAACTCTTTCACTTTGTTCTTTCACCTTTAATGATAGTAATTTATCGAAAACTTTATTTATTACCTTTTCTTTTATCATCTTTTATTTATTCTAAGCTATTAGTAAAAGAAGTTGTCTTAATCTAGTTATTTTTTAATTAGTAATAATTTACTGAATTAATTTTAGCAATATAACTAATTTATACACATAGTGGAGTAAGATTTGTCCTAAACCATTATCGTAATGTTTATAATGCTCTGTATTAGACATGTTTTATTTTAGATATAATATAAGTTTTAATTCTGCGAGATAAATCAATAGTTTTATTTGTGTCAGTTATTTTGAACGAATGAAATATTTCAGAGAGAATAAGTTGAAAATTAAAAACTGCAGTATGATTAAATCTTGGACTGTTTTCATAGTGCTTAATTCTCTTTTTATATTGTCTAAAAAAGGCCTAATCAATTGAATGATTAGGCCCATAAAATTTATGCTTTTTTAAGTTAAGCTTTGACTTAGACTTACTATTTAACTTCATTACTTATTATCAGCATATTTCTTTTCGACCACATTCCAGTTTACTACGCTAAAAAAAGCATTGATATAATCGGGCCGTCTGTTTTGGTAATTGAGATAATATGCGTGCTCCCATACATCAAGTCCCATTATAGGAGTACCTCCACATCCGATGCCTGGCATCATCGGGTTGTCTTGATTCGCAGATGAGCAGATTTCAACTTTGCCTCCTGGGTGTACACAAAGCCATGCCCATCCAGATCCAAATCTCGTAGCTGCAGCTTTGCTAAATTGCTCAACCATAGCATCCTTTGATCCAAATGCGGTATTGACAGCATCTAGTAATTCTCCAGATAATCTACCTCTGTCCTCAGGATTTAGTATTTCCCAGAAAAGTTTGTGATTCCAATATCCACCACCGTTATTTCTTAAGCCAGTATTACTAGTATCTAGGTTTTGGAGGATGTCCTCAATAGATTTTTCAGCTAGATTTGTGCCTTCTATTGCTGCATTGAGTTTGTTAGTGTAACCATTATGGTGCTTCGTATGATGGATTTCCATAGTACGTGCATCGATGTGCGGCTCAAGAGCGTCATATGCATATCTTAATTCTGGTAGTGTAAAAGCCATATTGTATTTGTTAGTTTAATGATTTGTTAGTAGAACGACTTACATATATATTAATGCTAATTTAGCGTTAAATGTTTAATATTACACTTACTTCATATTAAGATTTAAATGTATATAAATTGGTTTAATTAAAATCTATGTTAAAAATGAAGATATTTCAGACAATTCTTTTAATTCCGGTATTATTATCCTGTGCACAGAAGTCTAATGATTTACCTGCTGCAACCACTGTGATTATTCCAGCTGAGCCTTCTGAATTTGGTGTAAGGGAAGATTGTTATATAGATAGGCAGACAATTAAAATTGTTGGCACTAGTTCGGCCAAAGTGATCAAAGCTGGTAAATATGGTATACTTGACTGCTATGAATTAGGCGATCTTTACCAACCTTGTATGTTGCCAGATTGGGCAGTAGAGGGTACAGAGGTAAAAGTCTCGGGCGTAGTCAAAGAAGTATTCGAAAATGAACGTCGCGCAGGTACACCATTTTTGATAAATGAAATCAATAAGCTTTAATTTAGAGTAACACTTACGCTGTCGAATTGGAGTATGTATACTAGAAAAGGTGCAGTCTCTATTTTATCTATTTCAACATTAGTGATTTAGGATAGCCTTTTTACTTCTATTGTTGTAAATTTGCATATAATGTGCAATATATAAACAGTTTACGAATATAAAAAAGTAAAATATGATTTCTCTATATTCTAATTTTGGATTGCTTTCAGGTCTACTATTTACCTGTTTGATTACTATTTCATTTGGTTCCTCTGATAAAGATCCTACAGTCTCAGGGGTTGAAGAAGTGTTCACTCATCTGCCTCAACAAGTACATTCGATTGACATTAATAAATCTTATGATCTAGCTGGAGAATTAGTGCCTATGAATATGGATACGCGTGAGCGTTTGGATAGAGAATTATCAGTTAATGCGTATTGGCATAGTAGCACATTACTAAATATCAAGATGGCAGCGAAATATTTCCCTACTATTGAACGTATACTAGCAGAAGAAGGAGTGCCTGACGATTTTAAATATCTGGCTGTGGCCGAGAGTAACCTAAGAAATGTAAGTTCTGGAGCGGAAGCAAAGGGGTTTTGGCAATTCAGAAAAAAAACTGGTAAAGAATGGAATCTAGAGATTAATAACGAGATTGATGAAAGATATCATTTAGAGAAGTCTACACAAGCCGCTTGTAAATATCTCAAGCATATGAAAAAGAAATTTGGAACCTGGAGCAATGCAGCAGCAGCATACAATGTAGGACCTACAAGTTTCAATAAACAACGTCAAGCACAAGGAGAAGATAGTTTCTATAATATGAATATCAATGCCGAAACCAGTCGATATCTGTTTAGAATTATAGCTATTAAGGAAATCATGACCAATCCTCAGGTATATGGATTTTATCTCGATTCTATGGATAAGTATGATTTACAAGATCAAGTCGAGCACATCGGTGTAAGTAGTTCTATTCCAAATCTTAGTGTATGGGCTCACGATCGGGGTATTAGTTATCGAACACTTAAATATTTCAATCCTTGGCTTATAGCAGGTGAGCTTACCGTTAAGAGGAATACATATAAAATTGCAATTCCACATAACAAGACATCTTACTAAAATAAAAGGAGTGTATTTATCGAGTAGAGATTTCTTTTTTTTTTGCGTAAAAATTATTAAAAAATATTTTACTTATGCAACATTGTTGCAAAATAGTACATACATTTGCTCAAACAAAAAAATATACCTGTTATGAAGATTAATTATTTTTTATTCTTGGCCTTGCCACTATTACTGACATCCTGTGATAAAGATGATCCTGTTATCCCCAATGAGGAGGAATTAATAACAACTGTTAATTATACTCTCACTTCTTCTGATGGGCAAGACGTTGTATTATTGAGTTTTGTAGACCTTGACGGTGATGGTGAAGATCAACCCACAATAATGGGTGGTACTTTATCGGCAAATACGGTTTATACTGGTAGTATAGAATTACTGAATGAAGCTGAATCTCCGGCTGAAGATATTACATTAGAGATAGAAGAGGAAGACGATGAACATCAGTTCTTTTTTCAAAGCACTATACCGGAACTCGTAGTATCCTATAATGATCAAGATGATGATGGAAATCCCGTTGGTCTGAATACAAACATTACTACAGGAGCACCAGATTCAGGTAGTTTGACTTTGACACTTAGGCACGAGCCCGTGAAAGATGCGGATGGAGTTTCTACTGGAGATATAACTAATGCTCAGGGTTCAACAGATATAGAAGTTACATTTCCAATAGATGTTCAATAATGTATTAAAGGATATTTTAGTAATATTTTTTCTTTTTTGTGGCACTATATTACTCTCACAAGATTGTAGTATATCTGTTCAAGGAAGAGTTCTGGATAAAGTCTCCCAATTGCCTTTGTCCTATGTAAATGTCTATTTGCAAGAAACATCACAAGGGGCGGCCACCGGCAACGATGGCCGTTTCTTTTTTAATGATGTATGTGCTGGGCACTACCATATTATTTTTTCCCATATCGGTTGTGAAGACACTAAATTATATATTGACTTAGAGCGAGATACTGTTATAAATATTAATCTTGATCATTCTGATCATTCGTTTGGTGTATTAGTGATAAAAGATCAAAAAGATAACCTAAGTACACAACCTAATCTTTCTGTTAACCGTAAAAAGATTGAAGATAGTAGTAACCAAAATCTTTCTGGATTGATTGAAAATGAGGTAGGAATCCATCTTATTAAAAATGGAAGTGGTATTTCCAAACCTGTAGTGCAAGGTCTCTTTGGGAACAGACTTACCATACTCAATAATGGCATAGCTCAGAGTGGACAGCAATGGGGAAATGATCATGGCCCTGAAATTGATCCTTTCGCTGCAGATAATATCACCATACTTAAAGGTGCAAGTGCATTAGAATATAATGGAGGTAATATGGGCAGTGTTATACTAGTGGAGCCGAAGCAAATCACAAGAGAACCGCATTTACATGGTCAAGTAAATTATTCATACGAATCGAATGGAAGAGGTAATAATGCCAATTTTAGACTAGAAAAATATTCACGAAAAATTGCTTGGAGAATTAATGGGACTCTTAGGAAGTATGGCGATAGAAAAACAACTAATTATTATCTTAATAATACGGGATTACAAGAGGCTAATTTTTCTATTCAATTAGAAAAGGAATGGAATGAAAAGATTTTTGTTGATTTCTACGCTAGCTCATTCAATACTAGATTAGGCGTACTTCGGGGTTCACATGTTACTCTTCCTGAACAAATAGAACAAGCATTTACATTGTTAGAACCGTTTTATACTGAACCCAATTTTAGTTATGGAATAGATGCTCCTAAACAACATGTATCTCATCAGCTGATTAAGCTTAAAGCAAAATATTATCAGAACGAAACATCAGTATTAGAATTTATAATTGCTGGGCAACTAAATGATAGAAAAGAGTTTGATATCCGCAGAAGTGGGAGATCAGATATTCCAGCTCTCAGTCTTAAACAATATACCGTAAATGTAGATTTTACTTACGCTAAAGTTCTAGGTGATAATTGGAATTTTAAAATTGGAAATCAAGCTATAGTCACTGACAATACTAATAATCCAACAGGTATATTGCCTTTGATTCCAGATTATTTATCATGGGAAAATGGAATTTTCGCTACTATATCTAAAAAGATCAATGTATTGCAATTTAAGTCAGGAATTAGATATGATTTTGAAAGACAAGAGGCACTTACGATAACAGGTACTTTATCTAAAGAAATACTTAGATATACGAATAATTTTCAGAATGTAAGTGGTTTACTAGCTTGGGAAGTCGATATCTTGGATCACCAGTCTATTAGTATAAATTCAGGACTATCAATGCGCAATCCTGGAATCAATGAACTTTATAGTTTTGGGCTACATCAAGGTGTAAGCGGAATAGAGGAAGGTGATGTCAATATAGTATCAGAGGTAGCCCTCAAAAATATATTAGAATACAAATGGTTGCCTAGTCCATCTTTTTCCTTGAGTACTTTAGCATACCACCAAAGATTTAAGGACTATATATTCCTCAATCCTCAGGATGAGATTAGACCAACAATTAGAGGCTCTTTTCCAGTATTTAAATATGAACAAACAGATGCCTCGATTTATGGAGTTGATTTTTCTACTCAATTTACGTTAAGTAATTTAATCATTGGTCAAGTAAAATATAGTTATTTGAGAGGTGACGATACAAAAAATGATGTTCCACTAATTTACATGCCTCCTAGTAGTGTTTTTGGTAGCCTTACATATAGAACACTGAATCCCATTAACTTATCTTCTAAGATTACTTTGGACGAATTCGAAATTGAGTTGAACAATAGAATGGTATTTGAACAAATTCATATTTTAGCCGAGCAGGATTTTATAGCTCCGCCAGCTGGATATAATCTTGTAGGACTTAAAGTGTCAACAAATTTGTTGACACCAAGTTACAAGGTTAGATTATTTGTCAAAGCTGACAATTTACTCAATGTTCAATATCGAGACTATCTTAATAGGCAAAGATATTTTGCTGACGATGTGGGGATTAGTATTACTATGGGTATCAACTTTAAATTTTAGATACTTTATTTGGCTTATTATATTAGGGAATTAATTTAGAAGACTTGTTTTCAAATTGGCAACCTTTCTGTGTTTGGTTTAAAGAGACATAATAAACAAACTCTCAGTAACATTTATCGGAGAATTTCACTTATGTATTAAAGGGAATTTATTTAATCACTTCTTTGAGTCATTTTTTTAAAGATAACAACTATGAAAATGTATTATTTTTATTTTCATGATTCTTTCATTGGTATCATGTTAAACCACTACTAGCTCTGCTTTTAAATTTCTAAAATAATTTAATTGTAAATACTACTTTTTTTGAAGTAAGTAATATCAGTAAAAATCTGTTCTAATCCGCTCAATCCGTATACCCATTAAAATCAAGCTTAGAGAATTTGCAATTCGTAATTAGTTATAAACCTTTTTGTATTTCTTTTTAGCATAGTCCATGAAGTATTTTATATTGAGTGGTTCGCCAGTGATCATTTCGCATAGCTCTTCTGCTTCATATCTACGACCATGTCGGTGTACTTTCTCTCTTAACCAATCTAATAGTACCATAGAATTTCCAGCGGCAATTTGTTTTTCTAGTTTTGGTATTTCTTTTTCAGCTTGAGCATATATTTGCGCGGCATAGAAGCTGCCAAGTGAGTAAGTTGGGAAATATCCAAAGCTACCGTGAGACCAATGTATATCTTGTAGAACTCCGTTGACATCATCAGTAACGTCGATATTGAGGTACTCTTTATACTTTGCATTCCATACATCTCGAAGGTTTGCTACTTCTATGGATCCTTCTATTAGTCCTTTTTCTAACTCATACCTGATAAGTATATGATAGTGATAATGCAGTTCGTCTGCCTCTGTTCTGATTAGATTGGGTTCGATTACATTGATGGCTTTGTAGAACGAGTCGACAGTTTGGTTCTTGAGTTGTTTAGGAAACATTTTTTTCGCCGTCCTAAAATGTTTATTCCAAAATGCTTTTCCTCGTGCTACATTATTTTCCCAAAGTCTTGATTGAGATTCATGAATGCTCAGACTGATTGCACTACCTGTTGGTAGACCGTAGTTTTTAATTGGCAGTCCCTGTTCATACAATGCATGGCCACCCTCATGAATACATGACCATAACATATTGGATAGATCTTTCTCATCGATACGTGTGGTTAATCTCACATCATTTGCAGAGAAGCTTGTCGTAAATGGATGTGTAGATATATCCTGGCGACCACGATCAAAGTCATAGCCAATTTCATTAAGAATATATATTCCTAAATTCCATTGTGCATCTTTATCATATTTCTTGTAAAGGAAGTTTTTCTTAGGAGCTTTTTTCTTGTTGATTTTATTTATTAGTTTTTTCAATGGTTTTTTCAATCCATTGAATATTTTGTCAGATTTTGCAACTGTGAGTCCTGGCTCATATTGGTCTAGTAAATTGTCATACAAATGTTCCGCATTACTATTTAGTTTCTTGGCTTCAATTCTTTTAATCTTTACTAATACCTCTAAAGCTTCCTGATATAATCCAAAGTTATTAGCTTCTCTTGCTTTTAACCATGCTTGGAAGCACTTTGATACGGCCATTGACTTTTGCATCACAAATCTCTTTGTAAATTTTGTAGCCTTATAATAATCGTTGAGCGTTACTGTTACGTTTTTCTTCTTGTCATCATCTATATTCTTTTGATTATTGAGTCTCTCAAGTAAATTGCCAAATCCAGGATTTGTAAATTCTTCATGCACTATTCCGGATAAAGTAGCAATCTGTTGAGATCTCATAGCAGCACTCTTCTTAGGTAGATATGTCTCTTTATCCCAATTGAGTACGGCAATCGAGTGACTGATGTCTGCGATTTTTCTCATTTGCTCTACATACTTGTCGTAGTTGGTTGCCATATTAGTTTTTATTTTTTTCTAAAGTTCAAGGAGTAAAAGTTACTCCGAAATATTTTGTGATTCGTATGCAGATATCATTATGGACAACCATCCAAATATAAAACAAACTCCACCTATCGGAGTTAAAGGGCCTAGCCATTTATAATTAGTTAGATCAATTAGTTCCCTAATACTTAGTAGGTAGAGTGACCCACTAAACATAACTATACCGACCAGAAAAGACCAAAATCCAATTCGGACCCAATTATTGTTAGAGTATAAATATAATAAGTATGAAAAACTCATTGCAAGTAGGTGGTAGAAGTGATAATTCACTCCAGTATTGAAGGTGTTAAGCTGAGTGGCTGTAAGTTTAGGCTTGAGTCCATGAGCACCAAATGCTCCGATAGATATAGCCAAAATACCAGTTATTGCTAGGGTAGTGAGCATCCTTCTCTTGTTTCTCATAATCGGATTTCCTTTTTGCCAAATATACTATTTAAGAAATCAAAACTTGAGTGTCTAGGTATCAGTAAAGTCTTCCAATTGAGGTTGATTAATAAGTTGGTCTTACTATGTGTAATTGATAGAGTGAAAAATTAATTTCTTTAATGATTGCCTTAATGAAGAAACCTCTAAGCATCTATTTTGAGAGTTTTGTGATGTTACACTCAAATTCTTTCATTACATTTTTATTTAAAGAATATAATTTATATCATTTTATACAATTCGCATTATCAATATGTTAGGTCAATATATTCACATAACATTAGCAATCAATAGGTTACGTATGCTACAAAATAAAAATATATGTAGGTTTTATACCTTGTTATACAACCATATATAGTATTTTTGAAACAGTCTTATCCTACCCCAAATAGGGTGTGACACCAAAACCGATTTATGTAGAGCGCCCTAAAATGCTCTATAAACTCAAACTAGTCCAAAAATGGAATTGAATAAGACCATCACTTTGCGTGGGACGTTAAAGTCCAATTATTATGAGCATATTTTGCTAATAGTTGTAGCTAGCATAGGTTTAGCTGGATCTCTATTTGTGTTTAGTGAATGTCCTGATGCCAAAGTATCTTCGGTGCACACTGGCTCTATCAATCAATCAGCAGTTCTGACAACCAACAACTCTCTCAAGTCAATTGAGCAATGGGTAAACATTAGCGGAGAGGCTAAGGCACAACAAAAATTAAACTTTGATTGGACGGCTCGTAATTCTAATTCTCGGTATGTGCTAGATATGGGCAATGGAGAGCGTGTTATGCTTAGAGGCGGCTCTTTTGAATATTCATACACCGAAGGAGGAAACTATACCTTAGAGTTAAAAGAAATTACCAACGATCTCATTTCTACAATAGGAACATACGATCTTGTAATCGAAAGCGATAATACTTTGGCCACTTCAAAGTAATATGATAACAAGGTATACTTCAATTTAGGTACGTATATTTATAAAATGACAATTTTGTCTATCAATATCCGAAAGACTAACTATGTCTGTCTGTTCACTTCGATCCAAGGCTTGAAAGATTTTGTAAGAATCATATTGAAATTTAAACTGTCTTTTGGTCTGTATCTACTCATACTTTTGCGATATGATCATCCATTATACCAAGGATATTAATCTAAACCATAATACAATTACTCTGACAGGTGATGAAGCACAACATTGTGCCAAGGTTTTACGTAAGCGTGTGGGCGAAGACATCTATGTGACTGATGGCGAAGGAGCTTTACATTCATGCAAGATAATTGAGATTTGTAAAACTGAATGTAAAGCTGAGATTTTTAACACATTGCAGCAATCCAAACGACTATATAACCTCACCATATCTATCTGTCCTACCAAGAAGCAAAGTCGAATAGAATGGTTCCTAGAAAAGGCAGTAGAGATAGGTGTTAGTAGAATTATACTTACTCAAACACAGCGTACAGAAAAGTCACGCCTCAAAGAAGTTAGATTACATAAGATTGTTGTAGCAGCAATGAAGCAATCCAAAAATCTGTATCTTCCACAGGTCATCACAAATCAAAACTGGAACGATCTAATTCAATGTAATGCCTACGGAGACAAATACATTGCACATTGCGAAGATCCAAAGACTCATCTTGCTAAAATCTGTGGTCCAGCGCAAGACTGTATAGTGGCGATTGGCCCAGAAGGTGACTTTACTACTCAAGAAATTAAGTTAGCTCTTGAATTAGGCTGGAAAGAGATCAACTTGGGTAGCTCGAGATTGCGTACAGAGACTGCAGGAATAGTGGTGGCAAGTGTGTTGGCTCAAATAAATATGTAGAGTTGCTTTTGGCTTCAAGAAGTTGAGAATAAATAAAATTTAGCTTTCCTCATTAAAAATCATTTTATTTTCCAGTTATAGCAAGTAATTTTTGTCCAAGTAGCGCATGTTATCAGCTATGCAAAGTTTGTAGTTAAATCGTGAGTTTCTTACTATGCATTAGTTGAATCTCATACGCACATAAACGTATTATTTCTGGCTTCCATTCTCGCTTAAATCACGTACATTCGCCAATTATTGAAAATTATATCTAATGGCTTAACTATACTAATAACGTTAGGCATAGGATAGAAAGTAGGCTACACCGAAATAGCCGTGTTTAATAGACAAGTAACGATTACTGTTGAAATAGGAGTATTTCTACTCGTTAGTTTCAATATGTATCGGCATTATACCAGAATAATTAGTGCAATTTTGCAGCAGAATTGGTATAATAGACAATAAATTATATGGGCGTTCTTAGTATTGTTTTACAGCTGATTTTAAGCTTATCTATATTAGTTGTGCTGCATGAGTGTGGACATTTTTTTCCAGCAAAATGGTTTAAGACGAGAGTAGAGAAATTCTATCTATTCTTTAATCCTTATTTCTCACTGTTCAAAATACAGAAGGGTGAGACCGAGTACGGTATTGGATGGGTGCCATTTGGCGGATATGTAAAGATTTCCGGTATGATCGATGAGAGCATGGATACTGAGCAAATGGCTGGAGAACCTCAACCATGGGAGTTTAGATCTAAGCCAGCATGGCAGAGACTAATCATTATGGTCGGTGGAGTATTGGTCAATTTTGTATTGGGTTTTCTCATATTCGCGGGTATGTTATGGCATTGGGGGGAGTCATATATACCATCGATCAATGTAACAGATGGTATATTTATTACCGATTCATTGGGTTACGAGATAGGATTGCAGAATGGAGATAAGATTATTCAAGTAGGAGATGTACCTTTTGAGAAATTTAATCCTGGTGCTTTCAATATGGGGATCATTATCAATGATGCTAGGTCATATGTGGTAGAGCGTAATGGTGAGCAAGTAATACTGCCGATAGGGGAGCAATACACTAAAATTCTCACTAAGAAATATAAGAAAAAGACTTTGTTTACAGCAAGATTTCCTCAAAAGGTATATCAAGTTAATGATGAGAGTCCTGCCTTTACAGCCGGATTGCAAGTTGACGATGAAGTTGTACAAGTGAATAGTATTGCTACACCTTCTTTTAAAGAGTTTGCGACAGAAATTAAAAAGTATAAAAGTGAAACAGTATCGATTCTAGTAAAGAGAGATGATCAATTAGTAACTATGAATATCACACCTGATGCCGAGGGTATTATAGGTATGCAGAGTGCTCCAATGGCAGATTTCTATGATATTACTAATGTTAAGTATGGCTTCTTAGAGTCATTTCCTGCGGGAGTAAATAAAGGTGTTGGGTTTCTAAAGGATCAGCTAAAAGCATTTGGTCAGATTGCTGACGATAGGATAGACGCTACAGATTCTTTAGGATCAATCGTGTCTATAGCACGTATGTTTGATAGTGGTTGGGATTGGCATCGATTCTGGCAGATCACAGCCATGCTGTCTATTTTACTAGGATTCTTTAATATACTACCTATACCAGCATTAGATGGTGGATATGTAATGTTTTTACTTTATGAGATTATCTCTGGTCGCAAGCCTTCAGATAAGTTTATGGAGTATGCTACCTTGTTTGGATTTATATTGATGATCTGTCTGATGATATTTGCATTAGGTTTGGATGTAACTAATATATTTAATGGAAATTAATGTGAAAAATTATTTTTTATTTTATAAAATGGAAGAGAAATTTTTCATTGATCTAGGCGAACTCAAACGCAAATACTATAGTAAAAGTAGAGAGTTACATCCTGATTTTTATTCGCAAGATGCAGAAGCAAAGCAAGAGGAAATATTAGCGTTAGCTGCTTTTAATAATGATGCTTATGAAACACTGAGGCACGATAATGAAAGAATGGAGTATATCCTCAAACAGCATGATGTCATTGGTAAAGAAGGAAAGAATAAGTTAGATCAGATGTTCCTCATGGAGATGATGGATATCAATGAAGCACTAATGGAATTACAAATGGACTTTGATCAGTCCGCTTTTGAAAAAGTGATATCTGAGATAAAGGCGATAGAATCAGAGTTATACGGCGAGGTAGAAGTAGCTATGAGAGGGTACGATCAAGATAAAGGCGTAGGGAGATTGGAAATCATAGCAAAGTATTATTTAAAGAAGAAATACTTGTTGCGCATCAAAGATAATTTGGATAAATTTGTTGATCTTTAGAAGAAGCGTAGATTATGATAATTCACTTCAAATGCCAATGTGGTGGAATTGGTAGACACGACGGACTCAAAATCCGTTGCTAGCAATAGTGTGAGGGTTCGAGTCCCTCCATTGGTACAAAAAAAGGCCGCAAATCCATATAGAATTAGGTTTGCGGCTTTTTAAATTATTATGATTCCAGCATAGTGTGAGTAAATGGTTGGACACCCTAGAATTATTAAGATTAAAGAATCGTTACATCTATATGAACATAAAGACAAGTATATCAATCTTCGTTATAGCGATCAGTTCAATCTTCTTATCATTTTCACCTCCCAGCTACAAGATAGCGTTGCTCAAGTACAATGGAGGTGGTGACTGGTATGCCAATCCTACAGCACTTACCAATCTAGCGTCATTTTGTAATCAACTTATGATTACTAGTATAGATCCGGATTATGCTACAGTAGAAGTAGGTAGTATTGAAGTATTCAACTTTCCATTTCTACATATGACAGGCCACGGTAACGTAGTTTTCTCTGATATGGAAGCAGAAAATCTAAGGACATATCTAATTTCTGGAGGCTTTCTACATATAGATGATAACTTTGGTATGGATCCTTACATAAGACCCGCTATGAAGAAGGTTTTTCCTGAGTTAGAGTTTGTAGAGTTGCCATTTAATCATCAGATCTATCACCAAGTATATGATTTTCCTTTTGGATTGCCTAAGATACATAAACATGACGACAAACCTGCTCAAGGTCTAGCTCTCATTTATGAAGGCAGAGTAGTTTGTTTTTATAGCTATGAGAGTGATCTAGGTGATGGATGGGAAGATCAATCAGTTCATAAAGATCCTCAGTCTCTTAGACTCAAAGCATTACAAATGGGAGCAAATATCCTCAAGTACGCGTTTGAAAGTTAGGAGTTTTCTTTAATATTTCAGCCTACCAATTTCTTTATTATGTCGCATAGTATATATGGATTTTGTGTTGATTAGGCTTCCTTACGCCTTGCAGTTAACTTCCTAAGCATATTAGGCCAAAACCTCTTCATATACAATCCTAAAGACTCTATACTTCCAGCGATTATAATTTCTGGTTTGCCTTTAGCGATTTGTTTGACAGCACTCTTTGCAAATATTTCTACAGGTATTCCTTTAGCAGTATTGCTATCCATAGATTTTTGTGGGGTACCATCTTTTGTCAAAGCATTCATAGATATATCAGTCTGTACATAGCCAGGAGTAATGAGTGTAATATCCACCCCAGAACTATCTATTTCTGCCCTCAGACTATCGAAGAATCCATGCAAGGCATGTTTGCTGCTAGCATATCCAGATTTCATATATGATCCTAGTTTACCATTGACACTTGTTATGGTGATAACATGTCCGCTTTTCTTAGCGACCATAGAGGGTAGTAGTAGTTTACTCATATGGATCACTCCAAAATAATTAATGTTCATTAGCTTGTGATATACTTTCATCTCAGTATTTAGAGTCAGTGACCTTTGCGATATTCCTGCATTATTGATCAAGATATCTATATGACCATATTGATCTAAAACTTTATTTGCCACACTATCAATCTCACCACTATCGGCCATGTCGAGTAAGATAATTTCGCTTTTTTCTGGATTGTGTAAGGCTGCTTTAGTTTCTTCCAGTTTATCTTTTGATCTTGCAGTCAATATCATATACGCACCATGCTTAGATAACTCTATAGCTAGTGCCTTTCCGATACCTGATGAAGCTCCAGTGATCCATATTTTCTTATTGTTGTAGTAGGGTATATTCATATTATTTTGTTTTCCAATTAAGTCTAATCTAGCTCTAGATAATATTGCTTCGAAATTAAATCAAATTGAAATTCGAAACAAGATATGCTTTGATAAATTTTTGTAACAGGAGTTGAAAAAAAGTATTTTTTCGATATCGAATTATTCTGGAATGGAAGTGAGAAAAGGATTTGTAAGTACAGGTGAGATTGATGTTTCTTCTTTGAAAATAAATTTATATTATAACTCTTTTTATAATGGATCAGATATCGTTACAAGAAGTTTTTTAAAGAGATAAGATCTGAAAGAGGTAAGCTGTGGTTAAAATGAAAAAGCTGAACGTCAATTTGACATTCAGCTCTCATTGTAATTTATAAGAAATCAAAATAATATTATTTCACTCCGTGCATTAGTTTTTTGATTACTGGATTTAGAAGTATTCCTAAAATTCCAAGACCAATAGGGACCAATGTAAATATTAAGAAGAATGTAGTCATAGAATACTCTGCTGTAATTTCTTCGATACTTCCACCTAATATACCTGCGAGTTTATTACCGCAGGCTATGGCTATATACCATACTCCAAACATCAATGCAATCATTCTACCTGGAACTAATTTACTGATGTAGGATAGTGCAACAGGCGAGAGACAGAGCTCTCCTAAGGTATGGAACAAATAGGCTATTACTAACCACATAATACTCACTGTAGCAATTTCTGCTCCTGATGGAATTGTCATAGCTCCGAATGCCAATGCACCGAATCCTATTCCTAAGAGTATCAATCCTAATCCGTACTTAGTCGCGGCACTTGGATTGTATTTACTTTCCCACCACTTAGAAAATAACGGAGCAAACATTATGATAAAGAGTGAATTTAATATACCAAACCAAGTGGCTGGTATTTCCACTTCATTCTCCTTGATACGCTTCACAGTAGCTTGAATTACAGGAGAGTCTTTTCCAACTTCTGCCGTGAGTTTTCTGGCTCTCGTGGCTTTCTCTTCGTTGAGATAAATGTATTTTCCTCTTACTTCTATGATATCTACTTTATCACCTACTGCGAGATTGATAGGTTCGATTATCGTAGCTGATGCATTAGTTATTGTTGCATCTGCTATATTCATAGCTTCGGTAACATTTACCATTTGTGGATCTCCACCATCAGAGGATATTTGTGATATCTGCGGCACATCTAATACTAGTGCATTGGAGTTAAGATCACGATTTATCATCCATCCTACGATACCCCATATGATTACAAAACTTGATCCGAGGAATATATTTCCCAATGGATACGAGGCGAATGTTTGTTGGAACAGTTTGAATAGGACATAAGTAATAATAGCAATAGGCACTACCGTAATAATAATATTTACAACGACAAATATCGTCGCCCAATTATCAGACATTACTCTACCTGTGAATTGCTTAGCGAAGATGGTCATAGATCCACCAGCCTGCTCAAAACACATCCAGAAAACTACTGTCATTATAGCGAATACTACAATAGCAATCATTCTATCTCTGGTCTGAGTAGGGTATCTAGTAATTCTTGAAATAAGTAATGTGATAAAAAGTAGGAATCCTACTAATATGTAATAACCAGATATATCAGTTCCTCCCATCTCTAAGAAACTAACTCCACCGATTTTTGATATTGGATCATTAATTACCCAAGTTACACCTATAAATGCTGCAACAGCAACCATGATTTTATCTAAAGAGGTAAACGGATTGTATCTGTCACCTTCAAATTCTAATTTGCCTTCTGGTTTTTCGCCATCTACAGCTTTTGTAACTTCTGGCTTGTCTCCAATATCACCAAATATTTTGCTGGTAAAGTAAAATTGTAACATACCTAGAAGCATGAAAACTCCTGCCAATCCAAATCCATAAGACCATGATACTTTCTCTCCGATATATCCACAAAGCATGATACCCAAAAATGCTCCAGCATTTACTCCCATATAGAATATAGTGTAAGCTCCATCTTTTTTCTCAGGAGTATCTTTATACATTTCTGATATAATAGATGTTATATTAGGCTTGAAAAAACCATTGCCAATCACCAAACACGCTATACCTATAAACAAGAATATTTTTGAAAATTCCATGGCCATAAATCCATGGCCTAATGTCATTATGATAGCTCCAATGACAACAGCCTTTTTGTAGCCTATTTTATTGTCGGCAATCCATCCACCTAAAATCGGTGTGAGATAGACCAAAGCGGTATAGGTTCCATAGAGGGATAAGGCTTCTGAACTAGTCCAGTCCCATCCACCTATACCGATAGAGGATATCAAAAATAGTACAAGTATAGCACGCATACCGTAGTAAGAAAATCGCTCCCACATCTCTGTGAAGAACAGAACCATCAGTCCAGCAGGGTGCCCCATTACCTGGGATTTAAACATATCGTTTTTCATTGATTATATATTAAGTCAGTTAATTGATTGTTGTAATTTAGTTTAAAGGCTAGGCCTGTCAGTTTTCTTTATATTAAGTTATTTCTTAGTCGGCTAGATCAAATCCTTCTGCCTCTAGGTCTTTTATGATATCATCTTCAGCTCCGTGAGTCAGCCTTTTCAGAGGTTTGATAATTAGGATTACTAATATCCCGAATATCGTACAGAATACTGCTATTCCAGTGAATATTTTGAATTCACCTAGAGATCCTGACCATTCACCAAGTAATCCTGCCACTTTATTGCCTAATCCAGTTGCTGCAAAATATGCACCCATCATAAATGCCACCCAACGCTCTGGAGCAAGTTTTGTAATAAATGAAAGTGCAACAGGTGAAGCACAAAGCTCTCCTATGGTGTGGAAGAGATATGCTAATACTAGCCAATGCATTCCAGATTTGTTAAGTATCTTACCTGCAGCATCGTAAGTAACTTCCATACTAGCCTGACTCATAAATAGGAATCCCCACCCCATGATGACCACACCTATAGCCATTTTGAATAATGAAGAAGATTCTCTACCTCTAGTTTTCCACCATCCCCAGAACATCCCTACTATAGTAGCGAATACAAGGATGAATATAGCATTCACTGATTGAAACCATGATGCTGGTACGTCAAAGCCACCTAGTGATAGGTTAGTCTTATTTTTTGCATATACGTTCAGTAGTCCTCCTGCCTGTTCGAATGATCCCCAAAACACTATAATGATAAGAAAAGATAGATACGTAACTAAGATCCTATCTTTTTCGATTTTGTTACCGTCGTTATATATAACGATACCAATACCAACCGCAAAAGCGATACCTAATACCAACGCTCCATATGACCATCCAGCAGAGATCCATACGTACGCGCTCAAGGAAGCCGTAATTAAAAATCCTATGAGTGAGTTTTTATGTTTGAAAATATCCAAAATCAAACTGGGTCGATCTAGTTCTTTTCCATCTTCAGCCACTACGAGATTACCAACGTGAGTAAGATATTTCTGCCCCCACATGTAAGTAAGTTGACCGATAACCATACCGATTCCTGCCATACCGAAACCATAATGCCACCCTATATTTTCTCCTACGTATCCTACAGCAATAGCAGATATTGCTGCTCCAAGGTTGATTCCCATATAGAAAATATAGAAACCCATATCTCTTCTTTGATCTCCTTTAGGATACAGTCCTCCGACCATAGTAGATATATTCGGCTTGAGACAGCCCACACCTAAAACTATGAGAAGAAGTCCAGTGTAGAATGCCCAGGGAGCTTCAATGGCAAGTATTCCATGCCCTAAGCAGAGAAAAATTCCACCGAGGTAAACGGCTTTCTTTTGCCCCAAAAACTTATCTGCTAATATACCTCCGGGTATAGACGCGACATATACAAACATAGTATACCATCCGTATAATGCATATGCATCACCTTCTGTCCATCCTAGTCCAGGATTGTCTCCTGCTGTAGTAGATACTAAGTATAATACAAGTATTGCTCTCATTCCATAATAGGAAAACCGCTCCCACATTTCTGTCAAGAATAAAATAAATAGACCTATTGGATGTCCAAATAGTTCTTTTTGTCCTGCAAATGCTGGATTGTTTTTCATAAGCTAGCTATTATTTATAAAGTAATGGTAACATGATGAATATAGTCAGGTATACTAAATAATGACACACAATGAGAGGTATCACGGTCAGTTACCACTTTTAAGATTTGGTTAAATGATTAAGTAGCTGCTAAAAATAGCGGAATTATTGACAAATAGGGTAGGATGCTCTTTTAAAATAAACTCAAAGTCGAGTATGCGAGAGGTGATCAATTTATTGTATTAATTAAGTTAGAGTATTCTTTGTCTTGTCTTAATCTAGGTAATTATTATACTTTTGTGTTCCACACCTCTAATTTAAATCTACGCAAATGAGTTTATTTAACTTTAGCAAAATAAAGAATATAATATTGATTCCTTTGACTTTTGTAGGAGTCTTTACATTGTTCTTACCTTGGATTGTTTACCCAAGGTTAGATATGACTATAAAGGGTTATGATGGTGATGGTTGGCTAGTATCTATTTTGTTTTTTTTAGCTTTATTGCTTAACACGTATTTGTTTTTTAAAACCAAGACAATTATAAATAGGGTAGGTAACATACTCACATTTTTTCTAGGACTTGTTATATTCAGTTTGGGAATTTATAAAATCTTTGCTTTTTACGAAGATGTCAATAGTTTTCAGAGTAATGATCCTATTACGAGTTATGCCGGAGCTGGAGTATATCTAGCATCTGGGCTTTATATTATAAGTATAATTGGATTTTTGATGCTTGTGGTGTCTAGTCTTGGTGGTTATATCAAAAAGAAAAAGCACTTAATATTATTATTTGGCTTGATGCTTTTAAGTAGTTTAGGCTCATATTTAATATTTAATCAGACTAAAAACTCTAATCAACTAGATAAAGTAGAAATCCAAGAAAATCTGGATACAGCCTTTGCTCAGATGAGTAATTCCCTAATCAGTGGCAAGTCTGATCAGTTTGTAGAATACGTACACCCTATCTTATATCAGAGTATAGGTGGTAAGGGTAAGTTAATCGAGCTTATGTCTAAGCTTTACGAAGATGTAAATGTCAAGAGTGGTAAAATCAATAAGGTATTTAAAACCAAAACTGAGGGGGATGTTATTCAGGCATTGCTTATGCAGAGTTTTACATTTGTCACTAGAGGACAAGAAACTGTGTCTTCTACTAAGTCATTTGCCTTTTCATATGACGGTGGTCGTTCCTGGATTTTTGCAGGTATAGAAAACCGATCTTATGATGAAATGAAGAAAATTATACCAGAGATTTTTGATGAATTGAGGTATTAGAAATTGTAATTCGAATACGGATTTACAGCAATTATTAAAACGCTGTTTAAATTTTTGTTTGATCTATTAAATGATTTGTAGTTTATCGTTTGGCTTTTGAAATAAAATTGTGTCGTTTTTATTTCTATTGAATTTTATCAGAAATAAATATTTCTTTTTAAAGAGACATGTAATTAATTAAATATACGTAAGTGGTTTAATAGAAATTGTGTTGTTAAACATCTTTGAATTTTCCGAACGTTTTTAAATGTCGATAGATAGGGAACTTGATGATTTTTTTTCTTTTGCATAAATAGTAATTTGACAAAGAAATTAAATTGTTAAATGCATTTTATGAACAATTATCCACTTTTTAGTTCAAAATAAAAAATATATATTTTGAGTTATTCTTAGTAATTATTTTGTCAATCTTATTTTTTTGATGTAAAGCATTGGTTTATGAGTATATTGTGTTTTAATTCGAAAGGATTAAACAAATAATAAAAACTAAGCCAATCCCAATGAAAACTTACCTATACTTTCCCCAAAAGTCTACTTCATTAAGTAATAAGTTCTACAACTTTTTAGTATCCAATGCAATACGCATTGCGTTTTTTTATAGCATGTTATTATTTGTGACTATAAATTCAAATGCCCAATGTTTGTCGTTTGGCTCTAATGGTCCATTTAACATTGACGATACACCTGTCACTCTTGTGACAATACCTCCAGTATCCGATCCAAACATCACAGGTGAGAATTTTAGTGGTTTAGGAATTACGGATACCCTTACGGGTTTATTTGACCCTAGTGCAATAACTGGAGGTGGACCGAGTGTCATAACATTGACTGCATTCGACGCCGGTACAGGATGTCCGGCTAATCCTGCTTTAAATGCACCTGTGACAGTTTGTAATTTGCAAGTGTCTTGTAAGGATGCTACTGCAGTTTTAGGCTCTGATTGTACGGTGACAATTACGCCAAATATGATAGACAATGGTAGTTCAGATAATATATGTGGTATACCAACTCGTACCGTATCCCCTAATATATTTGGACTTGCAGATTCAGGCGTCCAAACAGTTACATTAACCGTAACAAATGGATCTGGTATAATAAGAACATGCACCTCAGAAGTAACTATTGTGCCTCCGCCATGTCCTGGAGGAGAAGATTTCAATATGACAATAGCTGGTGCACCTAGTACACCTGGGTCACCTCAGATTTTTTGTACTACGGACGGTTTACAAGCCTTAGCCATAGCAGCGACGAATAATCAAGGAGACCCAATATGTATTGCCACGGGTACTTTTACCAGCAACTCTATGGGAATAATTGACGCTGGAGACAATACAGCTACTTTTAATCCGCTTTTAGCTGGACCTGGATTGCATATACTAAGTTATGATTACATCTGCCCTGGTTCAGGTCAGATGACTGGTACAAGTTTAAGTGTTAATGTAGTAGCTACACCGACAGCTGAATTGGTTCCTACATTCACTTTAGAGTGTGGTGCGGCTTCAGGTGTCTTATACCTATCTAATTTGTTTGAAATGGGATCTTCTCAGACTGGAACATGGACATTAGAAAGTGGGCCTGCTGGAGCATCGAGTGTTATAGATGGAGCGAGATACGAGTATATTATGGATGGTTGCTATTCATTTAGATTTTTAGCGGATGATCCAAATAATTGTTTGCCAGATGATATTACGGATGTATCTGATGTCCATATACAGACTAAGCCTGATTTTGACTTTTCTTTATCTAATCAGGGAGGCTGTCTAGGATCTGGAACTATAGATGTATCTGCCAATATTACACCAGCACTTCCTTCAGGGCAATTGATGTCTGGTACGGTACAAGTAGGTGAAGCAGCTCCTGTAGCTTGGGATCCAAATACTGCTTATACTGTAAATGCACCAGCTTCTAATGCAACGGAAGACTATATATTATGTGTAACTAGAGAAAAATCAGGAAATGCGACATGTGGTGGAGGTTTAGGCGTCGTCCCTAATGGTCCTTGCCCTGTAACTGTGTGCCAGTCATTTAGTGTTTATAATGATGGTCTTAATTGTCAATCTAACTGTGAGATGAATGATGTAGATGTTTGTGGTATTTCAGTAGATCCACAATTAACACTGGCATGTAGCTTTTTTAGTATATCTGTACCAATTGATTTAGTTGGAGCTGAAATTACTCCAAAATCACAATTAATAGGATGCGATGATGAAGAAGTTTTTATTGACTATAATTTTGAATTCGGAGGATTTAATCCAGAATCCGGAGGTGGAGGTGCTACGATAGGATCATTGCCAGGGATTAGTATCATCTGTGATGTATTCAATTTTTGTATCTGTATAGATCTTGGGTTTTTAGGTGATATATCATTTAGACCTTTCGAATCATTATATGATGCACTAAAATGTGATGAAACAATTGCACAAGTTATACTAACACTTCTAAGTGAACTTCTTGGTGGAGATGGTGGTGGAGCTATGGTAGTAGCAGATACAGATGGTGATGGAGCATTTGATTACGAGATCGAAGATGGATCTAGTCTATCTGGGACAAATGTTTCTGTGCCAGTAAATATCGATGGTCAAGGTGAATTAACGATAAGAATGGTGTCAGGATGGCCTAATAAACCAGCCGGAGTTTGTGGCACTGCTACAGTACCTGGGCAAGACTTATTGACCTTGCTACCAATTGGAGCGATCCCAATTGTAGGGCCTACCATTGTTTCGATATTAGAAGCAGCAAGTTGTAATGTAGACTTATCTTGGTCCAATGAAGAAACAGTAGTATATCCTGTAATAAATGGTAACGCACCAATATTTGTCAATTGTCCATCAGAAGGGTATACTTTCTCTCAGGACTTTTCTTGTGATACTGAGGCGAATTGGTCTATTCCTGTAGCCGTAGACGGCTGTACTGGAGAAGTTATTCCGTTTACTACCGATACGGGTACTACTGAAGGCTTAAGAAAAGTTAGTGGTCCAGATCCAGGAGATGATCTAGCAATAGGTATATACTCAGCAATATACGAGGCTACATCTTGTAATGGAATGACTACGCAATGTATTATCCCAATAATAATAGATGCGGGGGATCCACAATTAATTGCTTCAGATAATTTTGTAGTTTGTACAGATATTGATGAATGCGAGGCTACAGTACTCGGTCTAGCGCCTCTCAGGGGTATAGGCTGTAATACAGTAATTTCATACTATACTACAGGAGCAACTGTAGTAGGTTCTATGGCGGCACCAATTATAGGTGAAGCCAGTGGAGTTGATTTTAACTTAGGGCTAACTACTGTTAATTATATAATGACATGGTTAGATGCTCAAGGAATGACTCAAACAGCTACAGATGACTTTACGGTAACTGTAGAGGATTGTCAATTCCCAGTAGCAGAATGTCACTCTGTAACTGCACAACTTGATAATGAAGGTAATGTAGTAGTGACTGCAGCTATGGTCGATGCACTAAGCAGTGACAATTGTACATCGACTGCAACACTAGATATACAGATATCTAAGTCTAGTGGAATATTCTCTCCAGAAGTAAGCTTTAACTGTGATGAATTAGGAATCAACTTTGTAACACTAAGAGCAATAGACGAAGCAGGAAATGCAAGTTTCTGTCTAGCTCAAGTAGAGATCATCGATTATTTCGAAGACTTCATCTTGACTATGGACCTTCCAGAGTTATGTCTAGAAGCGAATAACCCAGAACAATTTGACTTTACTAATTATCTTAATGTCACTCAGCCGAATGGTACTATTATCTCTGCGGCAGATGTAATGGGAGTATTAGGAGGTAATGTGGTTGGACTATTTGGTATTACATCATTTATACCATCCTCTAACACATCAGGAGTAGCTATAGGTACATCATCTGCTGATCCTCAAGATATTGGCTATATCGATGCTTTTACTGGAGTATATACGCCAGGTACAGGAAGTGGATTTGTAACTATATCTTACATACTTACATTAGGTGGAAATGCATCCCAGGGTAATAATGCCTTAGACGGATGTTACAAAGTAGTACATGAAACATTTGAACTGAAGCAACCTCTAGAGATGGGATCACCAATGTGTGAATGTCTTGGCGTTAATTCAAGACAAGTAGATCTCGGAATTGTAACAGGAGGACTAGAGCCATATAGAATAGAATATGTAGGTGGTACTCTAGATTATAATGAAGATGGATTTGAAGATGATATAGATGGTATCTATACATATGATCTAGTTAATGGATATGATATCACCGATGGGATGGAAGATCTAGGATTAATGTGGTTAAATTATACATCACCAGTGTGGTCGATAACTATCGTCGATGCAAGAGGGTGTGAGATAGCAAGATCTGGATCATGTGATATCATAGATGAAACTGAAGGACCAGAAATAGACTGTAGAGGAACTAACGATTTCGATACAGAAGTATTTATCTGTGAGAGACAATACGCTTGGTTACATGCGATCCCTACGGATAATTGTGCAGTAACTCAGTATAGTTATACTATTACAAATCCTGATGGAACTATAGCAGGACCGTTTACTCTTGACGCATTAATAGATGATGCTAACACAGGCGTGCCATTAGAAGAATTGCAAAATGCTGAATACGAATTCGAAGCAGGATCTTCCACAATAACATATTATGCAGAAGATGCAGTGGGTAATTTTACTACATGTAGCTTCGTAGTAGTTGTGGAAGATAATGATCCTCCTTACTTCATCAATTGTCCTTATCCAGATGTGGTAATAGCTACGGAGACAGATCAATGTGATGCATTTGTCAACTTTGCCTTACCATTAGCTGAAGATAACTGTGTAATGCCTACTGTAACTCAGATAGATGATTTAGGATTGACTACAGGTGACAGATTCCCTATTGGAACTACGATCCTTACTTTCCAAGCCATGGATGGTGTAGGTAATAAGACGATTTGTAAAGTGAAAGTGACCGTAAATCATTTCGATCATGTACCGACTATAGCATGTCCTGGTGACATGACTCAAAGTAATGACGATTGGTTATGTGGTGCTGAAGTGAATAATATTAGTGCATTTGTAGAAGAACTATGTGCGGACGAATTAGTGAAAACTTATCAGATAGTACAAAATGGTGAAGTGGTAACTACAGGTCTAGATGACGCTAGCGGAACCTATTTCGAAGTAGGAGAGTCTGAGGTAACTTATAGAGTGCAAAATCAACCTCTACTACTCATAAGTGAAATAACTCAAGACGCTGATGCTCTTATTGGTGGTATGAATCCTCCTCCGATTGTTAACGAATTCCAATGCTTTAGTGATACATTATTTGCACTTGGAAATGGTGATGTAGGTGAAGGTTTAGTATATTATCCGGTAGATGATTTGATTTATCATTTCTCTGGAGCGACTGATGGTAATGAATATTTCGAAGAGATTTATTTCCCAGGTAAATGTGTTCAACCTAATCATCTAGCTGCCGATACTCATGGCCCTAATGCTGCTGGTCAGATTACAGGAATGGTATGGGATCCAACTACAGAAAAATTCATAGCGATGGATATAGATGGAAATATCTATACGGTATCGACTACTGGTGATTATTTACAAATTAGCACATTTGATCAAGCAGTAAGTCTCTCTGGATTTACTGTTGATGGTGCTTCTGTTTATGGTGTAAATGGTACAAATCTATATGAGTTTAATCCATTGACAGGATTTACGACTACTACGACAGTGTTGATGTCTTCTGGAGAAGCAATTGTATCAGCTACTGATATCGCAACTGATCCATTAAGTGGAGATACATACATTATATATACTACTGGAGCATCCGCCACATCATACATCGGTACGCTAGATTTAGCAACGGGTATGATCACTGAGCAGGGTGATACATTTATTGATTTCGGAGGTATCACTATTGATGCTACAGGCCAAGTATATGGAGTAAGTAGCAAAGCTGCGGGTTCTGATCTTTACACTATTAAGTGTGCTATTCCTGGAGATGATTATATCGAGATCACAAACTTTGGTCCATCTACATATGATGTTAGCTGTCTCAATATAGCTAGGACCTTAGTCAATGGAGACGAAGAAATATATGTAGTGCCTAATGGTATCGAACTTGCGCCAGGAGAAGTATTAGTACTTCACTATGGTCCAGGCGTAGATAATCAAGCAGGCCCTTCTTACTTCCTCAACTTCTGTGAAGGAACGGATCAGCCAGCTGGTGCAATACTTCCATATAGTATCTTCTTTGGTAATAATCAATTGGATGCGGTAGATATGTTAGCTGATGCGCAAGGTGGAATTATAAGAACAGGATTATTTGATACTGATTCTCCAGCTGATTTCGTATTAGCGGAAGATTGTCTTTCTATTACTCTTGGAGAATACAATCCAATTTATCCTCCAGCACTTGATAATGGCACTAATGCTTCATTGCAGTCAGAGCCAAAGTCTGTAGCTGAGTGTAGTTTCAAAGTGACAGTAGAAGATGTAGAGCCTCCTAAGTGTATGGAAATTGATGATATGAATCTATTTGTAGGTCCAGCACTCAATGCCGTAGAGGGCGAGTGCAACCAATCAATCATCTCAGTGCCAGATGGTAATGAGTGTATACTTACTGAAATTAACGTATCTCTTATAGGAGATATAGTGGGATCAGAATTTATTACAATAAGCCTGATCAGTCCACAAAACGATACACTTGATCTGTATGATCAATTATGTGTAGGAGATGCAGCGGTGGATATGACATTTGATGATGAAAGCGAAAATTTAGCATCTGCAATATGTGGATCGTGGAATGGAGACTTCAGACCACAGACAGAAATGTTGATGGAGTTTTATACTTCTAAGTTAGCTGGTGATTGGACATTATTTGTCAATATAGAAGCAGGAAGTGGTGCAAGTTTCAACCTTACTTCTTGGTCAATAGAATCTACATGTATGATGGATTGGGTGATGGAAGATGTAGAGTTAGAGAATGACCTTGGACTATGTAGTGCAGAATATACTTGGATACATCCTTACTATGTTGACAATTGTACATTCGGTTCTATCAGTGTAGATTATTTCTCTGATGATGATATCGATGTACCTACAGGTGGTCTTTTAGTAGACAACTTTAGAAAAGGTGGATTCGAAGTGACAGAAGTGTTTGGCGTAGGAACGACTACAGTACAATACACACTTGAAGATCTTAGTGGTAATGAGTCGCAATGTCAATTTGATATTGTAGTACTCGATACAGAAGATCCAGTGATCACAGAATGTCCAGGAAACATATTCGTGGCACTAGAAGGTGGAGAATGTAGAGAAGTCGTAAATTATGTAGTAGAAGCGGAAGACAACTGTGAAGTAGTATCTATCATAGGTGTGCCAGCAAGTGGTACATACTTCGAGATCGGTACTACAGAGGTAATAGTTACAGTAACTGATGCCTCAGGTAATACTTCACTCTGTGTGTTCGATGTGATAGTAGTAGAGTTCGAACCTACAAGTAATGCATTCGCTTGTAATAACGCAATAAACTTATCACTAGATAATAACTGTGAAGCGGTAATCAATGCAGATATGATACTAGAAGGTAACAACTATAGATGTTATGAAGATTACTGTATTACTATTACTTCGGAAACAGGAGTACCACATGATAATTTCTTCGATGTATCTGATATCAATCAAACCTTCAATGTATCAGTGTCAGATTGTTCAGGAGATATACAATACTCTTGTTGGGGAACTGTAACGATCGAAGAGAAATTTGATCCAGAAATAGGTTGTCCTGTGGATGTAACCATCTTCTGTAACGAGGACCCCGAAGCCATTGATTCTCTCACAGGATTATTACTTACTGGAGAGGCAATAATACTCAATTGTGAGCCTGGTGCGGAGATCACTTATGAAGATAATACTATAGATTTTGGTCAATGTTCTAATCCGAGAATGCTCATTACGAGGACTTGGATTGTCATAGACGCTGATGGAAACGAGGCACAATGTAATCAAGAGATCACTATAGCTGCTGTGGATTATGCGAGTATTATCTTCCCAGAAGATTTGGACTTGGATACTGCCCTAGAGTGTGAAGATGTAAGTGCAGACGAGTCCTTACTTACACCAGAGAATACAGGATACCCCACACTCAATGGACAGAATATTACTGAGGCAGGTTCACTTTGTATGATTAGTAAGAATGTATCAGATGAGATCTATGATATCTGTAATGGTAGTTATGAGATACTCAGAACATGGAAACTGAGAAATATGTGTGAACCATTATCAGTAACTAATCCACTGACACATACTCAGATAATTAAAGTGTTAGATACAAGTGCGCCTAAGTTTGCAGTATGTCCAAGTGATACGATTATGAGCGTAGCTCCATTGAACTGTGTAGGAAACGGCTTTTTAGCCATACCTCAGAGTATAAATGACTTATGTGGCGAAGTAGTGTTTGATGCTAATATTTATGGCGGAGGTGCTCTAGAGATTTCAGGAACTGTAGCAGATAATAATCTAAGTGTATTTGCAAGTAATATGCGTAAGGGCGATCACAGAGTAGAATACACTGCAGAAGATGATTGTGGAAATATTAGTGAATGTTCATTCATAGTAACTGTAGTGGATATTACACCACCAGTGGTAGTAGTTAAGCAAAATGTGATTGTAAATCTATCGACTAATGGAGACCCTGATTCTGGAGCGACTAAATTATTTGTAGGTTCAGTGGATCAAGGTTCATTCGATGGATGTACAGCAGTAAGAGTAGAAATCAGAAGAGAATCTGATAACTGTGGCATATCGGGGAATACTACATTTAATGCTGATGGGCATCCGACTGATGGGTCGCCTAATCCTAATGCAGCTAATTACGATTCAGATGATGGACAATCTGTTATGTTCTGTTGTGAGGATATTCCTGATGGTGAAGTAGAAGCCGTTGTGAAAGTAATTGTAAGAGTATGGGATGATGGTAACGATACAGGATTCTTCGGTGATGGAGTGGATCTTAATGGTGATGGTGATACACTAGATCCAGGAGAGTATGACAACTATAACGAAAGTTGGGTAGACGTAACAGTAGAGCAGAAAGATGTTCCTTCATTAGCATGTCCTTCTGACATAACTTTGGCATGTGATATGGATTATACTGATCCTAATCTAAGAGGAACAGCGATCTCGTCTTCATTATGTGGATCGGTAATGATTGATGTTACATATACACCACAACTTAATGCATGCGGACTTGGATTTGTTATAGCTACGTATTCAGTAGCTAGTTCGCCGAGTGTAACTTGTAGTCAGCGAATTACTTTAGAGAATCCTTATCCAACATTCGCTGAGAATAGTATAAAATATCCTAGAGATTTACCTACTAGTCCAACTGGTCAGCTTTCATGTCAAGACGATATACCTTTTGACGAACCGACCTGGACAGCTGGGCCGTGTGACTTCATTGGATATACAGAAGAGGTAGATACTTTCTTCTTTGAGTTAGATCCTGACACAGGATTGCCTGTAGATGAATGTTTTAACATCTTGAGGTCATTCACAGTAACTGATTGGTGTGTTTACGACGCGACTAATGGAGAAGGGGGAACATACTTCGGATCACAAACTATTACGATTACTGATAATGAAGCGCCCGTTCTTTTAGAATGTGAACCAACAATGTATGAAGTTGATGCTGATTGTGTACGAACAAGCACAGATTTAACTAACATGGCAGAAGACAATGGAGATTGTGCAAGTGATTGGTTGAAGTGGCAAGTATTTGTTGATACTTGGGCAGATGGTGTCGTAGATTATGAGTATAGCTCATTTTTAGCAACTAACACTAACTTCAACACAGATTCTAATAATAACGGTGTTGTCGATAAATTCTTGGCGCCAACTATGAGTGGTGAGCAAGTATCAGTCACAGTTTCTGAAGTATTAGAAGCAAGTTCGTTTAATCATATAGTAACTTGGAAGGTGACTGACGGTTGTGGAAACGTATCATCATGTGAAACTACATTCATGGTAGTGGATAAGAAAGCTCCAACACCAAATTGTGTCAATCTGAGTAGTGCACCTATGCCATCTACGAATACTTTAGAACTTTGGGCAATTGATTATGACTTAGGAGCATCTGATAACTGTACAGCACAAGAGAATCTAAGATTTACATTCTCAAATACATCACCAGAGAACGATCCTAACTATGATCCAGCTCAGAGAAGTAGTGCGATGACGTTTACGGCTCCTGAAGATTGTGGATTACAACCAATAGATGTATATGTATGGGATGAAGCTGGAAACGTTGACTTCTGTACAGTGACACTCTTGTTATCTGGAGAGGGATGTCCTGATAGTGGAAATAGAGTTATAGCTGGTACATCGGTTACAGAAGCTGGAAACGGAGTTTCTGAGGCACAAGTAATCTTAGAGGCAGAAATAGCAGAATATCCGTTGACACAGATGACGACAGAGGAAGGAGGATTTGCATTTACAGAAAATCCTGACGCGATTGATTATAGTCTACGTATTCAGAAAAACGATAAGCACACTAATGGAGTGAGTACACTTGATCTTGTATTGATCCAGCGACATGTTGTCGGTTTCCAAGAGTTCGATAGTCCATACAAAGTTATCGCATCAGATATCTCGAATGATGAAAATGTGAGTGCTATAGATATAGTAGAATTACGTAAAGTAATTCTAGGAATACAAGATGAGTTTAGTAATAATACTTCTTGGAGATTTATAGATGCTACACAACAGTTCTCAGATATCCTAGATCCGTTCCCGATTGATGAAGAGCGTGATATTGACAACCTTTCTAATGAGATGCTCAATGAGGACTTCATAGCTATTAAAATTGGTGATGTAAATGCATCAGCTACATTCAACGTAACTGGAGCTATAGCAGAAGTGAGAAATAGAGAAAATCTCAAATTCGAATACGAAGATAGATTTGTGAAAGCTGGAGAATTAGTTTCTATAACATTGAATAGTACAGAGTTTAAGGATATCTCAGGATTCCAGTTGACAATGGAGTTTGATGGCCTCTCATATAGTGGGGTAGAGTCTAAGTCTATAGATATGGCAGAGTATAATGTTGGACAGATAAAGTCTGATATCATCACTATGTCTTGGACTTATAGCATTATGAAAACTACAGCTACAGAAGAGCTATTCATAATCAATCTAATCGCAGAAGAATCTGGATACTTGTCAGATATGATTAAGATTAGTGATAGTATTATATCTACTGAAATCTATCAAGGAGCTGAATATGCAATCAAAGGTATAGAGCTCGGTGTGAGATCAGATAGAGTATTAACGGAGGAAATACAATTAATGCAAAATGACCCGAATCCATTTAAGGATAAGACGACAATTGCATTTAGTCTTCCAACTCAGTCTATGATTACGCTATCAATATTAGATGTAACTGGAAAAGTGCTTAGAGTTATAGAAGGCGAATATGAAGCTGGAAATAACTCGATTACCTTATTTTCAAATGAACTAGGGACATCAGGATTGTTATACTATACTCTCAAGACTGAAGGATTCAGCGAGACTAAAAAAATGATTTTGATCAATTAATATTTGGGTTTTTTTAAAAAATTAAATGACGGCAAGACGTAGGTTCTTGTCGTCATTTTTTGTTAATACTGGTATTATAATTTTGAGGAGTGTCTATTCTTGATGACTTACCATTTCATATATTTCTTTAAAAATTAACTTTATATCGGTTGCCATATTTGTAATAGTAGATCTGCAGGAAATTACGATGTATAAGGAATGGTGATGTTAGCCTTATGATGTAAGCTGCTAGACATATCTAAAAAAATATTATTCGATTATGATAATAAGATCAGAGTGAATGCGTTATAGAAATGTCGAACAAGTAATTATTCCTTTCTAGTACGAACAGAGCTCTATAAACTTACTTAATATACTAGTATACTTATTCAGAGTATAGATTTTTTGTGATAGGCTTTTTTATTTTTAAACATTAAAAATTTTACTTCCTATGATTTCAGCAAATAAATTAGAAGATAATATCCTTCAATATACTATAGATGGAGAAGTAAATGATAATGACATTGACGTATTCAATACTATACTTAGAGCCATGTCAAGTAGGCAAAAGTCTATATTGCTTATTGGTGAAATTAGGAATATGACTAATATTGATGCTATTAAAAATTATTTACGCAACAATGGGGTATCAAAAGCCATGACAAAGAAGCTCAAAAAATATGTATTGATTTGTGACGCAGAAGTTCAAGAATTTTTCAGATCAGTGAATACACTTTACTTTAAGAATATTCAGATTGAGTTTTTTCGATTGGATCAAAGAGAATTGGCTTTGGCGGCAGTACGTACTTGATTTTTCAACATATTTAGATAAATAAATAAGAGGACAAATTGATTTAATTCAATTTGTCCTCTTATTATCAAAATTCCTCCGCAACGGAAGTCACGAAGGGAATCTATTTTATATTTGCTAAACAAGCTAAACAGCTTTCTTTATAAAGGCTCAATCTCAATTAAAATGCCATCAGCATTCTAAATGCCTCTACTCTCTTGTCTATCTGCTCTTGATCTAACTTCTTCAGTCTATCGATAGAGAACTCTTCTACACAAAATGAAGCCATTGCAGATCCGTAAACAATTGCCTTTTTCATATTGTCAAAAGATATATCGTCAGTCTTTGCTAAGTATCCCATAAATCCTCCGGCAAATGTATCTCCAGCTCCTGTAGGGTCAAATACTTGCGCAAGTGGCATAGCAGGTGCATAGAACATATTACCTTCACTAAACAATAAACATCCATGCTCACCTTTCTTGATTACTAAGTATTTCGGTCCCATTTTATGTATTGCAACAGCAGCATTTACTAAAGAATATTCTCCAGTTAGCATACGCGCTTCTTCGTCATTGATAGTAAGTATATCTACTCTTGCAATAGCTTTTTTTAGGCTGTCAAGTGCAATATCTATCCAGAAATTCATTGTATCCATCACTACTAGCTTTTGTGAGCCATCTAGTTGATCTAATACAGAGTTTTGGATATCTGGCGTTAGATTACCCAGCATTACATACTTTGATGACTTGTAGCTCTCCGGAAGCTGAGGATCGAAATCTTCTAGTACATTAAGGTCAGTAACTAGAGTATCACGCTGATTCATGTCTTCGTGGTACTTTCCTGCCCAAAAGAAAGTCTTACCATCAGATTTGATCTGAAGACCTTCCATATTAACACCTTTATCTTCTAAGGCTTTAATTTCTTCTTGTGGGAAGTCACCACCTACGATAGCGGATAGATTGATATTGTTAGTAAAGTATGATGCCGCGTGGCTGATATATGTGCATGATCCGCCGATTACCATGTCAGCTTTGCCATGTGGTGTCTCGATTGTGTCAAATGCTAATGTTCCGATTGTAAGTAAGCTCATTGTGTATATAAAGTTGTTATTATTCGAAAATTGATCGCGAAGATAGGGATTTCTATCAAGTTTGCGATATCGAATTGGACTGATCGTAGTATGATGAATATTCTAGAATTATTACACTATTTATAAGGTCAAGAACTAAAAGAATGAAGTTCTATTAATTTACTATTAAAGTTGAAATTAGTTGAATGTAAATTTTAAAACAAAGCAACATCCAATAGCAGAATGTCGCTTACAATTAATTAGTCTAATTTTTATTTTGGTACTATTTCTCTTCTAGTGAGCAATAGATTAGTGGGAGTTATTTTTTAAGAAGTAATCTCTAGATTTAGCAATGTAAATATCAATTTCACTCGCTCGTAATTTTTGTCTAATTACTGAACAGTTACGTTTTCTATTCATTTTTCTAAATATAAATCATCTCCCAAATACAGTAATTAAGGCCTTCTTTTTCGACCTATTCTTAGTATCATACCAGAAGATAATATTCTTGATTATTCTTTTTCTGCCATCTATATCTATGACCCTACTGGAAGATCGCTTAGAGAAATTGTGTTTGAGATTGATGTTTTCTACTTGCCCATTTTGATATTCTATGCGCATTTTATGCATGTTGAGATCTCCTCTAGTTACAGCTAGTTTTAGTTTTGCAAAGCTTCCATCTTTAGCGCCTACATGTATTATATCTTTATCGAGTTTAAAGTCGACAGTACTACTTCCTAGTCTTTCCCATTTTGATACTGAAGTATCTATGGTAGAAGAAGTGAAACCTGAAATACAGAAAATCGTGATAATTGATATAAAGCTATTGATTATGTATTTCATAGTATTAGTTTGTTGATGTTATACTAAGACTATGAATGTTGCTCTAGGTTTAATAGGGGTAAAAAATTTTGCAAAATAAAAAAGAGCAACATCCAAAATGGATGCTGCTCTCTAAGTTGTTTTCAAGACTTTATTCTAGTAGTTGTCTAGGCGTATTTTTAGTCGATTATTATTCTTAGCTATTATAATGCTATGAATGGAGCGATAACTAATGCTACCACTGACATAAGTTTTAGTAAAATATTAAGTGATGGTCCAGATGTATCTTTAAATGGATCACCTACAGTGTCACCTACTACAGTTGCCTTGTGCGCCTCAGAACCTTTGTAGTGCATTACACCATCGATTTCCACACCTTCTTCAAACATCTTCTTAGCGTTATCCCATGCTCCACCTGCGTTAGATTGGAAGATAGCCATAAGTACACCACAAACAGTTACACCTGCAAGAACACCCCCTAACATTTCTGGTCCACCACCAAATCCAAATATGACTGGAGTGATCACAGCGATAAGTCCTGGAAGAACCATCTCACGAATAGATGCCTGTGTTGATATTTCTACACACTTACTATATTCTGCTTTTCCGTCAGCTGCTTCGAAAGTAGCTACATCTTCTGCCGACCATTCGCTCTGTTCTTTACCGTCGTACTTTTTCATTACAGCTAGTGCTGCTTTGAGTTCTGGAATATCAGCAAATTGTCTTCTAACTTCGTTGATCATATCCATTGCCGCTTTCCCTACTGCATTCATAGAGAGAGCAGAGAATAGGAATGGAAGCATACCACCGACAAGTAGACCCGCCATTACTTTGGGCTGAGCAATATCGATAGATTGAATATTAGCCGTAGCCATAAACGCTGCGAATAATGCTAATGCAGTCAATGCTGCAGATCCGATTGCAAATCCTTTTCCAATTGCCGCTGTAGTATTACCTACTGCATCTAATTGGTCGGTTCTTTGTCTTACTTCTTTTGGAAGCTCAGCCATCTCAGCGATACCACCAGCATTATCTGCTACAGGTCCGTATGCATCTACAGCTAATTGGATACCTGTGTTTGATAACATACCTACAGCTGCGATAGCGATACCATATAGTCCAGCAAAGTGATGTGCTCCTAGTATTGCTGCTGCCAATACGATAATTGGTCCTGCAGTAGAAATCATCCCTACTCCTAGACCGGCAATGATGTTAGTCGCAGCTCCTGTAGTTGATTGTTTTACGATAGACATTACAGGCTTAGTTCCTGTACCTGTATAATGTTCGGTTATTTTACCGATGAGTAAACCTGCTGCTAGTCCACACAACACGGCATAAAATACGCCTGTAGCAGTATATTCCGCACCCTTCATTGTCCACGTTTCCGGAAACATCCATTGAACTATTAAGAAAGTGGCTATTAACATTAATACAGCAGAAACTAATTCTCCCATATTCAAAGCTTTATGTGGATCACCACCATCTTTTACTCTTACGAAGAAAGTACCTATGATAGACGTGAGGATTCCTACTGAAACTAAAATTAAAGGAAGTAGTACGGCATTTAATCCACCAAATTCATTCGCAGTAACGAATCCTGCTGATCCGATAAGTGTAGCTCCAAGAACCATAGTACCAATAATAGATCCTACATAAGATTCGAATAAATCTGCACCCATACCTGCTACATCACCCACATTATCACCTACATTATCAGCTATCGTTGCTGGGTTGAGTGGGTGATCTTCAGGGATACCTGCTTCTACCTTACCTACAAGGTCAGCTCCTACATCCGCAGCCTTAGTATATATACCACCACCTACTCTTGCGAATAATGCAATAGATGATGCACCAAATGAAAATCCTGTCAGTACCGTGATTACTCTTGTAACCTGATCTATATTATCTAGTCCAAATTGGCTAGAGAATAATAAAAATAGTAGTCCAAGCCCAAATACACCAAGCCCAACAACACCTAGACCCATAACGGCTCCACCGGCAAATGCTACTTCTAATGCTTTTCCTAAACTCGTTCTTGCCGCTGCGGTAGTACGTACATTAGCTTTAGTGGCTACTTTCATACCTATAAATCCTGCTAATGCAGAACAGATAGCACCAAGTACAAATGAAAATGCAACTAATGGCGAAGAAGTATCCGATGCTGCAGTCAAGCCTAGTATAAGAGCTACTATTACTACGAAAATTGCAAGTACTTTATATTCTGCTTTTAGGAATGACATTGCTCCATCACTGATGTGCTTTGCAATTTTTGCCATTTTTTCTGTTCCTTCATCTTGTTTACTGACCCATCCAGATTTCCAGAATGTAAATAGCAAGGCTATCACACCGAAGACTGGAATAGCCATCATTAAAGTTTGTCCCATTGGTTATTGACTTTTTGTATTAAATTATAAAAATAAATATATATCAAAATAACGCCTCAAAAGTAGAGTATTTATTGATGTTTGCAAATAAATATGAAGCTATAATGCTCAATCTGATCCTATTGATATAAAAGAGTGCATCAATACTCATAGTCTCTATTGAACTTGGAGTATAGTACAACACATTTTGAAATTCTTATCTTTATACTTATGCGATGTATTTCTTTTGTTAAAATAGTAATATGTGTAGTCACTATGATGGTTTCACTATCTGAAGTGATTCAGGCTCAGACTACTTTTCAACCTAAACAAATAGAGTTTGATTGGAAAGGGATAGTATATAGATATGAGAAGGCATTTGACTTTTCGTTGCATACCAATGGATTTATAATAGGCTATAACAGTGGTCGTATACTTACTTATAATAAGACGAGATACTATCACTTTTCCATAGGATATATGGGTGACCCTCGTGAACGTCGTCAAAATAAGAACATACCCTTGGCGAATATGACTTCTAAGTCATTTTCTTATGGTAAGCTCAACTCACTCTATGTGCTTAGAGCAGGTATAGGTCGCAAGAAATATCTATCCGAAAAAGCCAAGAGAAAAGGAATTGCGCTTGGATATAGTTATGAAGTAGGCCCAGCGATCGTAATGCTAAAGCCAAACTATCTGTATCTACTGTTTAGTGAGAATCAAAATGGAACGCTAGTAGACGAGCTTCGAGCAGAACGCTATTCTTCTGAGAATGCAGATGTTTTTCTGGATTACAATAGGATATATGGTGGCGGCGGCTTCACCAGAGGATGGAAAGAATTGACGTTTACTCCTGGATTACAGGCTCGAGGAGGAATCCTGTTTAGCTTAGGAGCATATGATAAATATGTGAAGATGATTGAAGTAGGTATTATGGCGGATTTGTTTATTAAGAAAATTTCTATCTTGGCAGAGACAGAAGCCGTGAGCAATAAGCCTTATTTTATCAATCTATACTTAACTTTGCAACTCGGTGCTCGAAGAAACTAATTGCCTATTAATCCGTTAATAAACTGTGCACATGCCTTAGTTGGGCATATTGTTTACTCAAATTATAATCACACGTGCTAGAACTACCAGTAGTATCAAATATAGAAAAGCCAAAAAGGGAGAAAAAACCTAACTGGCTGAGGGTGAAATTGCCTATAGGGGAGGATTATAAAAGAGTAAGAGGTCTAGTAGACGAATATAAGCTCCATACGATCTGCGAAAGTGGTAACTGCCCCAACATGGGAGAATGCTGGGGGGCAGGTACTGCTACATTTATGATATTAGGAAACGTGTGTACACGTAGCTGCTCATTTTGTGCAGTGAAGACTGGACGTCCACCTGAATATGATGAAGATGAACCACGTAGAGTAGCGGAAGCAATTAGACTTATGGAAGTGAAGCACGCAGTGATCACATCTGTCAATAGAGATGAACTCAAGGATCGTGGAGCTGAGATATGGTATCAGACAGTAGTACAGATCAAAGAACAATCACCTAACACAACTATAGAAACGCTAATTCCAGATGTAAAAGCGAACTGGGAAGCTCTAGACCGAATGATAGAAGGAGGGCAAGAAGTAGTCTCACATAATATGGAAACAGTAGAGGAGTTATATCGCAAAGTGAGACCTCAAGGTAAATATCATCGTAGCTTAGAGCAGCTCCAGCGTATCAAAGAGTCAGGGCATAGAACAAAGACAGGTTTTATGGTTGGGCTAGGAGAGACTGATGAGCAAGTATATAAGATTATGGATGACCTCATCAAAGCTAAAGTAGATGTAGTGACTATCGGTCAATATCTACAACCAACGAAGATGCACCTTGCAGTGGATTCATTCGTACATCCTGATAAGTTTGCCGAGTACAAAGCAGTAGGCCTAGAAAAGGGGTTTGAATATGTGGAGAGTGGACCCTTAGTAAGATCAAGTTACCATGCAGAACGTCATCTGTAATGATAATCAGACACGAAAAAGTAAAGGCAGGAATTATAGGCTGGGGAAAGAATACGCTACTGTTAGCGGATCTTTTGACTAGATATGCTAAGAATATTGAATTGGTCGCTCTAAGTACATCATATGATACTGGTCGTGACTACGCCATTCGCAATCTTGGGATCAAACATATATTTACCCATCATAAACAGATGATGGATCTACATGAGATCGATGCAGTAATCATAGCCGGTCCTGGGGAAGAACATACGGAGCAGATCATCGATAGCCTCAAAGCTGGGTACCATACTCTTTACGAATTGCCAGCCGCATTAGATATATTTAATGCAATCAAGATTGTAGATGCGGTAGAGCATTATCCTAGTCAGATAGCTATGGGGGCATTGTCACACCGTTACGACTCTAAGTACAAAAAGATAAAAGAGAAAATCCAAAGCGGAGCTATAGGCAATCTTATCGCAATAGAAGTATACGTCAATCAATTTAGAGATAATAAAATCTTAAAAACTGATTCAGGTATTGTTAGGGATATGCTACTGAGCCAAATAGATTTAGTAAGATGGATCACTGGTCAAGAGATAATATCAGTAAGTAGTAATAGGGTAGGCGAAGGAATAAATATGACTTATGCGCATTTTACTGCTTCTCTAGAGGGAGGACAATCATGTACATTCACTGCCAATAGACAATCACATCAGCCCCACGGAAGTAGTATAAAGACCATTGGTAGTGATTTAGAAATATATTTCAGGGCGCCTATAGAAACGTATGAATATGCTGAAATATCAAATGGTCAACTTACGCCCACTTCCCTAGATCATGATAATAAAAAAGAGTACATGGATATACTTAATGCATTTCTTTATACCATACAAGAGAAAGTAAAGCCGAATGATACTGTTAAAGATATTATGAGTAATACCCATACGGCTTTAGCGTTTGAGAAGTGTTTGGGTCTATATGGCCCGGTTGAGATTGAGTTCTAAGATTATAAATTAAATCATTACACTAGAACTTTTCTTATGTGCCTAATTGTATTGTCTGTGACTCACAATTAGATATATCTTATACAGATTGTATTATTTGGCTTGAATAACTGTTTTAATTTCAAGTCGGTGTGGTGTTAGTTGAAAAAGACACCAAAGCAAGAACCTATTACGAATGTAATAGGGCCAAATGTTTTTTGTTAAATTTCAATTATTCTCCACTATCTCGCTTAGATAGCATACGATCCATGTTTTCTGTGAATTCTGAAGCTGTTTTAGTATATCCAGTTTTCCCATGTGCTACAATGCTATATTCGCTATTCTTTGATTCCTTAGATAAGTCAAATAGCCAGACAGTAGGATATCCTCTCACTTTGAATGCTTGTTGCAAGTTTTTATTCTGTTGTTTAAATCTTGCAGGAAGTTGCTTTCTTCTAGGAAAGTCTAACTCCAGAAGAACTACATTCTTATCAGCCCAGTCTTTGAACTCTTTATGAATAAATACAGATTTGGTTAATCTCTTACACCAACCACACCAGTCACTTCCGGTGAAGTTTGCCAATATGGGCTTACCTGTTTTCTGAGACTCTGCATAAGCTTCGTCAACATCTACTAACCAACCTTCATTTTCAGCTGTGTAGGTAGCATCCTGTGCCATATTTGTTGTAGAAATCATCAAAGAGAGAAATAAAAGAAAAGTAAATCTCATGTTATGTTGTTTTGTTTTTTGGAGTAATAAATATAAGTAGTAGCCTTGTAAATTTAAAGAAACTACAAATCGCGTCATACATTGCAAATATAGCTTTAAAATAAGGTATAATTAACACTAGGAAGTTTATTAATCGGTCCCATTAATTACATAAGCCGAATATAATGATGGTTTTTAAGAATAATGGTTGTAGCATATTACGTCAGTTATTAAGTCCACAGAGAGCAAATAATGAAATTTTTAAATGGCATGTACTTAAAGTCATTATAGTATTGATAACCATTGTTAGGGATTATATTATTTCCGTCTCTCATGTTGAAGTAGCTACAGTTATTTACTTTGTGGCTAGATTTTATTTTTGTCAGATAATTATTATTTAAGTTTCATGACCTAATAATGTATACTCACTATCTTATTGACTACAATGTTGATAGATTTGTTCGATCAAAGTTATCTTGTTATTCGGGATTTGAGAAAAATTAATTGAGCATTGCCCCCTAATTAGTGTTTTTATTCCTCTATATTCTAGGATTTCTTAAGTATTTGTCTAGGATTCCGACTATCGATTACTTTGGTTTTATAGTCCGTAAGCTATGTTGTTATTGATAGTCAGAAAAGTACGGAATGGTTCGCTAGTTTGGAGCGCGTAAATTCTTAATGAAACTTAAGGCTAAAGATTAGTCATCTAGTGAGACTCTAGTACCTGATTCTTCTGGTTTTTGCTCAGTTCTCATTAGAGGTATTTCTACAAAGAAAGTTGTTCCTTCATATATTCTCGTATCAAAATATATTCGACCATTCATGGAGTCAATCATATTAGCTGAGATAGCTAATCCTAGTCCAGTTCCAGAGTTTTTAGTTGTAAAATTAGGAGTGAAAACCTTTTGTTTCATATAGTCAGGAATACCAGTTCCATTATCTTTTACAGTGATGATAGCTGAATGGTTTTTCTTGTTTAAGGCGATGTCTATTTTACCTCTCCTATCATCTGGAATAGCTTGTATTGCATTTTTAACGAGATTGTTGAGTATACGTATTAGCTGATTACGATCGACAAATACTAATAGGTCAGCTATAGGCTCTGACATTGTTATATCCATGTCATCCCGCTTGCGGAATAGATCATGTACTGCTTCCACTATTTCATTTAATATAATCTTCTCATTATTAGCCTTTGGCATTGTCGCATAATTGGAAAATTCGTTGGCAATGTTGGTAAGGGCGTCGATCTGAGTTACTAATGTGCTTGCCACTTTCTCCGTAAGGTCTTTAGCACGATCTGGATTTGTTTTTACCATCTTATCAAGATACTGGATACTCAATTTCATAGGTGTCAATGGATTCTTGATTTCATGAGCGACTTGTTTAGCCATCTCTCTCCAGGCCATATCTCTTTCAGTCTTCGCTATAATATCTGCACTATCTTGGACCTGTACGATTAGATTGTTGTATTCATTGATGAGTTGACCGATTTCATCATTGTCTTCATAGATTAATGGTTTATTACTAGCGCCTAATTTAAACTCTTTGAGTTTGCCGGCTATGATCGATAGCGGTCGTGTTATACTATTGGCAATAGCCAGTGCTATGGCTCCTGCTATCAAGAATAAGAATACATAAACATTGAGAATTGTACTTATAAAATCCAATATACTACTATAACTTCTTGGACTTTTTGGAAATGTAATCGTGAAATATGCATATGGTGGTTGTGATGCAATGCTTAACGGCACGATCGTTTTAGGTACACCTTTAAACTCTATATCTCTTGTTTGTAATTTTATTTCAGAATATCCTGCAGGCAGCCTGAGCATATCTTCATGTATCTCAGTAAAACTTATAAGTTTTCCAGCTCTGGAGTAAAGCGATATTTCTTGTCCATGTATATCAGTAATTTTGTTTAGAGACTTGCTCAATACCAAGATTTTGCTTTCTTCATCTATTGCGCTATTGACATATGATTGTATTGAATTATTAATGCTAATAATCTGTTCGCGATATGATTTTGATTCATTATTTTTTAGCAAATTATTGAAGTAATAACCTGTCATTAATCCAATAATCAAAAATGAGAATACTACTAAAACTATTATAACAAGCTGAATCTTAGTACGCAAAGAATCTTTTGCATAAAGTTGTATGTCTAATGGGGCACTGAGGAAATTCCATCTACTATTGATCATACTAATGAAGATGATTATCACTCCTAGTATGGAAAAAATGTAGGAGAATAATGAGATGGGTTTTATTAACGAAGATATCCTCTTGTAATTTATAATACGTATATCTTTTGTAACCTTACTTGTGACAAACGAATAGCCGTTCATTATTGTATCAGATTTGATAGAAGCTATTTCAATCAATTGTAACTCTTGCATATTTCGATCTTCCTTGAGGATGATTTCATCGTTTTGAGTTACATAGTAATTATGTTTATCGTGTCCTTTAATCAGCTGATCCTTTGCTGGGTTTAGTACAATTACAAATTGAAAGGGTGCATTTTCATGGAAGTCATTATTGACAAGATATTCTAGGTAGTAGGTCTGTTTGTAGGGATTGTACTTTACATATTGATTGATCGCTATACTTCTATCCAATTGCGATTTCATCTGATCATGAGGAATTCCATATGTATTGAGTAGGCTATTTTGATTGGAGTCATAACACTCAATTTGCATTTTTTTGTTGTCTAACTTTTCCTCAAAAGGAATACTCTGCCTTATATATTCATCCAGATCTTCCCTTTGAAAGTTTCCTTGGCGCAATTGACTCATAGTACTAAATACTGCAGAAGACATAATATCCTCGTTTAGACTAGAGATTATATAAATATCTGATGTGTCTGCACTCTGATATAGATTTTGTACATATTGCTTTCTCTCTTGAATATCTTCTTGTAGACTATTATAAAAAACTATACCAGCCATAAGAGATGCAAATATGACCATCCACCAGATTAGCCATATGATACTATTAGATCTATGCTCAATGAATAAGTCTAACATTAGTAGATAGACTATAAGGTATGTCAGTAACATCCAAAATGGTAAATGTATTCCTAGAAAGTAATAGACAGCTGTTGAGAATAAAACTCCTAAACAATAATAAATAACTTTATTACTCTTGTTTCCCTTACTAGCCATATATACAATACTACACGTAGCGGTGAATATTAGTAGTTTATAAACTAAGAGCAGTATGATTACTATAAAGCTATACTTGTCAAAAAGTAATATGTTATCTATATCTAGATGTATGTTAGGATGACGTATAATACCAGAAGCAATATGACAAAGATAAAAGAGTCCACTACTGAGTACTCCAGATGCTAATAGAAAGCTTAATGGGTTGTATTTATGGGCGAAGCTGATGCTTTTCAATTTCAGGCTAAGGTGTTTGACCAGATAGCCTAGTACAATATTGAGCAAGATTAATTCCGCTAATGAACTTACCCAAAACGAAGAGTTATGAATATTTTGGAATACTATTAAAGGGTGAAAAAACCTCTGAAGATCTATCAGCTGCATGATCATAAGCAAACTAAAGCTAATTGATCCGTGTACTACTAATGATCTTAACGGTCCATTTATATCTCGGCAGTAAAGATAAATCAAATGTAAGGCACCTATAAATGATAGTAGAAAAAGCAAATACCTAAGAAATCCTATATATCTATTAAATCTTGTATTTGTCGACTCTAAATAGTCAATAGAATCAACATTGTCAATTGACATGGTATTTGGTAACCTAAGTCTATTGTCGAGGTTGAGGTCGGAAAGTATATCAAACTTTACTTTCCTATTGATGTCATAAATATTGGGTGACAATCGGATTGTATACTCCTCATTGATTTCTTTGGAGATGCCTTTGAAGCCGTTTGATACAGAGGTTAATTCTGATCTATCTATTTGGTTCCAGTAGACTAGTGAGTCACTTTTTAAAATATTGATGTACCAATTACTTTTTTCTAGCAATCGCACTTCTTCATCTGATAGAGTAGGGTAGTTGAAAAGAGTCTTTTCTATTTTCCTTAGCTCGGACAACAATTGAGACTTTATCCTAGTGATATCGCGGGCTGTACCATCAGCATTGGCTAGCTGGTAAGACCATATGCTGAGAATTATTCCCAACATACTCAATATTAGAAGATAGTGTTTGCCTAAGTTTATCACTGTGGCTTTTTAGTTATTAAGCCCACAAGATAGGTATTTTATATATTATTATAAATTTCAATATGTTGCATTTTTTTTGAACTTTAAGGGTTGTATTTTTTTTGCTAGAATAAGCTACAGTAGATATTCAAAGATGTTACCTTTGCACTGCATCGCTCTATCGCGACCCTCGTTTGATCGATGGTTGAGGAAAGTCCGGACAACGTAGAGCACCGTACCGTGTAATAAACGGACCCTACTGTGCAGTGGGGATAGAAAGTGTCGCAGAAAATAACCGTCTCTTGCTTGTCAGGAGATAAGGGTGAAAATGTGAGGTAAGAGCTCACGATGTTAATGGGTAACTGTTAACGTGGATAAACCTTACGGGTTGTAATGCCATGTATATTATGATTCGGCCTAGGTCGACGAGAGCTGCTCGCTCAAGAATACCAAGTCATAAGGGGTAGGCAGCATAGATAAATGATAGAGCATCAGAAATGATGACAGAATCCGGCTTATAGATGTATTTTTAAATTTTAGTCTCGTTGCTCAACGAGGAAAATTAAAGAGGGACTATCACATTGTGATAGTCCCTCTTTTTAACTTAATCAGAAAATTATTACTTCAACTATTTACGATTACTCATCTACAGCATTTTGAGTCTGATATGAAGCGAAGTCGAAGATCAGTCCAAATCTCAATGTATTATCAAGAGGATTTCTTTGGTTGCTAGTAGGAACAAGGTAAGATAGATCTATACCAAATACATTGTACTTAAGGCCTATTCCAAGTGTAAGGAATTGTCTATCTCCTTTGATTGCGTTTTCGTAATAGTAACCTGCTCTCACTGCAAATTGCTTATCATACCAGTACTCACCACCTAGGGAATAAGAAAACTCTTTTAACTCTTCACTAAATCCACCTTGCGCATCACTGAATGATCCAAAGACACCAGAGAAAAGAGATTTTTGTCTAAAATCAGCTATGCCATCTCCCGTTCCATTACCATTTTCATTATCATAAACAGGGTTATTTGTGCCATCAGAAAGTAAACTTGCCACAGGTGTAGGTACCATTAGTTTATTGATATCTAATCCAAACTCTAAAGTATTGAATTCATCTAACTCTAGCTTAAGAGCAGATCCAAGACCGAAATTAGCGGGAAGGAAATCCTTTACAGCTTGATTTGTGTAACTTACTTTAGATCCAATATTTGTTAGTGCTAGGCCCATTGCGAATTCACTCTTATACCCTCCAGTCTTACCTTTAGATCTGTATGTAATCGAAAAATCAGCAGCAAAGGCATTTGCTGAGCTAATATCTAGTCCACCTGCCATCTGGCCACTTGCTAAGTTGGAGTACACATACTTAGCTGTAAGTCCAGCAGAGAGTTTATCACTTAGTTTACGTGCATATGCTCCTGATAGTTCAAATTCTCTTGGCTTACCTGATCCAGTACTTACTCCGTCGTTATCAGTAAAACTAATCTCACCTAGCGAGAAAAATCTAAGTCCAAATCCTACAGTTTGTAATCCATCTATTTTCTTGTATCCTGTTAGATAAGCTAGATAGATATCGTTCAGATTAAGCTCTCTTAACCATGGTGTATAGGTGACAGAAATCGCTGTTTCTTCTTCAGTCCACACTAAATTACTCGCATTGTAATGCATTGCATTAGAGTTAGGAGTTAGTGCGATACCTAGGTCTCCCATAGATCCACCTCGAGCATCTGGAGCGATTCTTAGGAAAGGCATAGCAGATATCACAGCATTTGAAATACAGTCCGACTCACCAATGTTAGTTATACACCCTAAGTCAGAATTAAAGCCAAATTGACCATACATGAACTGGGGATTACTAAAAAGTGCAACTACTACTGCACAGCTAAAAATTAATTTTTTCATTATTACCTTTTATGAAATGTTCATTTGTTACTTTAATCTGTAAGCAATCTTCGTGCTAAAATGACTTTAAGTAATCAATTGCAAAAATAAAATAGTATTTGATTAAATACTAACTCACATGATATAGTATCTATTGTTTACGTAATAGTTGATGAGCACTTTAGAATTATTCTGTATTCTATGGTTTAAGTTAATTGTAAATCTTATCTAAAGCAGAGAATTTCATTCAACTCACTGGCTATTTTAGGATAACCAACTTTTCGAATTCACTTTCTCTGAGTAGATTAAACTCATCTGATCGAACTTTTATTTTGTAGAGATACACTCCTTTTCCAATATCTGACCCAAAATCATCCGTCCCATCCCAATGAATACCGTCAATACGGAATCCAGTGGCATACTTTGTAGCTTCTATAGTCTTTATCACTTTACCTGATATAGTGTATATAGTTATTAATATGTCCAACTCTGTACTTGTAAGATCATGCTCAAATTGGAAGTTTGTACTCGTTGTAAATGGATTAGGGTAGTTGAGCACATGCTCTAACACATTGTCTCCATCTTTTATGACTACAAATTCTGATCGAGCTTCCGAGCTATTGTTAAGAACATCCCAAGCTTTGACAGAAATGCTGTGTCTACCTGACTCAAGCCCTGATATTGGGTATCGGGCAGATCCTTCACGGAAATTATCTACAGTAGCTTCATAAAAATCATTCATAATGAATGTTCCTTGATTGTCTTCATCTAGAGTACCGCTAAGATCATGACCAATGCTTGTACCAGTAACGTTTATTCCGTTTTCATCTTCTAGCTTTATGAGAAGTACAGGATCAGTATTCGTAATGCCTCCAAAAACAAAACTCTCGTCATTCATGAATATTTGAATTTCTGGTCCTTGATTGTCTTGTATAATATTATTACTGGTACCGCCTATTATAAAATCATCGTTACTTCCTTTAGCATCTACACGATCTGGATTAGTAGCATAGTAACTGATGCGACCAGGGCCATATGCATAGTTGATATCTTTAGGGACTACAAAAGTGAAAGAGAACATCCCATTAGTTACGGTTGCGGCTCCTTTGAAAAGTATGTTTTTAATGACATTAAAGGATTTTTCTCCACTGTTAGAGTCATTAGCTAAGGTTCTTAGAGTTGATTCCTTATCAAATATGGTAGGGTAGACAATTCCATTATAGTCACTTACAAATTGGTTGTTTTGGTCAGTGATTATACCTTCGATAGTCACTTGTTCTAAGGCTTTGAGAGTATCTGAAAATTCACTTATTGATGTTCCATTTATTTTGGAGGTTTCTACGTTGAGCAGCGGTACCGATAATCTCATAGATGGATCACCTAACAATGAGAACTTACGAGCATTTATCTTCTGAGTATCTTGGACGTTTTTATTTTTACCTCTCATCAAGATCTCACCTAGAGTTTGTAGTTGACCACCTTGAGTTGTGAACATAGTATCGTATACTGAACTTACCAACCTTTTATTGTCACTAGCGAAAACAGCTCTAGTAGTAGAGAAAAGACCAATTGCACCACCTCTTTCATTAAGAAGACTTACTTCACCAGCACTTTCAACACTCGGTTCGTCATATCCTGCGAATGTACAGGTAGCAGTTATTAGTAGTGGTATATTATCATAGTTGTTCCAGCTCTGAATATCAGATACTTGCAGTACTCTTTCTTGTGCCCAACCCTTAGGGCCACCATGTCCGAGATAGTTTAAAACCAATAAGCCCTTAAATACTGCGTTGTTTAGTTCTTTAGTCGCATCTGGAAATCGAGCTCCACCAGGAGTAGACTCTTGGAGAAAAGCATCAAAGTAAATTTTCTGTTGGTTGAAATCTGGGTATCGAAGTTTAGTCTGATTGGCTATGTCTTCTGTATCTGTTAAGTGTCTTCCCGAGTCTTCATCGTCTGCCGCAAATCCCAATTTTAATTTCCAGTCGCCTTGTGTATCAGGGTGGGTGTCATAATGTATCAATTTGTCTACAAGACCAGTGAATTCTTCTGCAGTTTTCACTGGAAATCTACCAACTGCTATATCCAGCTGTCCTTTAAGGTTAGTCCCTTCATTGATGTCTAGTAGTGCATAGAAATCATCAGTAGGAAATCCATCTATTGGATCCAAAGACTCTTTGGTCTCATAAGCAGGAATGAAATTATGATCTGGGATGTCTGGAGTCAATTGCTTATAATCAAAAGATCCATCACCAATTAAAAGAAGATATTTGAAGTTATCAGTTCTATCGTAAACCATTTTAGCCAAGTCTCTGATCGCTGAAGGGTCTACCTTTCCACCCGAAAATTCATTGTATACATGATTGATGTTTACAGCTTTCACATTCAGGTTTCCAAAGCTAGATCTATGCTCTACATATCTTTCTATATCATTTTCAAATGTTGGGTGATATATTACTATAAGCTCTACATCATCAATGGAATGTAAATTTTGATTTTCTACAACACCTAATTTAGTAGGTGTCATTGCGGTAGCTTCATTGAATGCGTAGAACAGTCTTAGCTCATCTTGAGAGTTGTACTTGATCTGACCATTATCTACAAAGGCGTTTTTAATATCGTCAAGACTAGTGACATCCCATATATGATCAGGGGAGCCAGTGAGACTAAGTGCTGTATTGTTATAGTTTACACTTTCTTGATTCGAGATGAGGATAGGATTACCATTAAAGTTAAGAGTTTTTGGTATTATTAATTGGAGGTAATCCAACCAACCTTCTGAAACATCATTTCCTTGAAAGGGATATCTCACGACGATCTTCCCATTTGGGTTGTTGATAGTCGTAGTCGTATTCATCAAAGCATAATTAGCATACCTATTGGTACTAATACTTCCACTGTCATTAATTCTTGCCAGAGATTTATCTAATGTATTGCCATCGAGATCAAGGAAAACTCTAGAAGTATTTTCATCATTTCTGCCAGCAAAACCTAATTTTATTTCTATCTCTTCACCAAGGACATAACCAGTGAGATCAAATTTGTCAGTATAGTCATATTCTTTTACTGTGTTATATCTATCTCCAAACCAAAGCTGACCGGTGCCTTGAGTGGCAGTAAAAGCTGCCAATAAGTTTACTTTATCTTCTTCATACCTTTGAAGGCTATTGTATATTGACGAAGTATAGGCGGTTGTAGAAAGACTATTACTCGTTCCTAATCTCTTACCTTGACTTTCTTTTACCTTGATAAAAGCATAGTTGATATCGGAGTAAATATTCTTTTCGTGATTGTATGTGTTATTCGAAGTGTTCCAACTTTCATCTCCTTTAGCATAAAAGAGGATGTAGTCAGCAGAATTGAATACATTGTTTTCCTCTCCTTTGATCAATATTGGAGACTCTATTAAGTCATCAAATCTATCTTCAATAATATTCTCAGCTAAAGCTTTACCATGACTTGTGTATACTGCTAAATTTTTTGGATTTATATTGTCGATGTCAATGCCAAGATCTTTTAGGTAGTTATAATCCAACTTGTACACACCAGATTCAGTGAAAGATACTTTATAAATAGCTCCACTTGCTAAAACCGAGTTGTCAGCGAATGTTGGTCCATCTCTTTTCTCAACTAGAGGAGCGCCATAATCTATAGTTAATCGCACTTCTTCCACTTTGATATAGCCTGAATTAGAGCGAACTACTGGAATGAAGCCATATACGAGAAAGTAATCATTGCGATTCTTTTCTACTGTAGTCCATACATTAAGTTCATCCTGTATATGATCTTTGGCAGCTTGAGTATTGATAGTTATTGGACTACTCTTAGTTATTGTCGCTTGAATCGATATTTCGTAATTGGCTCCTAGCTTTACTTGATCAGAGTATAATGGTATTTCTGGATGTTGTCTCGAGAGGTGTCCATTGTTTACCGTGTAAATCCTCATTAGTTCATTGGATATTGGGTCAATTTGGATATCTTCTTGAGACCAAGAGAAATTTTTGACTATTTCCTTAGATTGTCCAAAAAGTGTAACTGAGGCAACCGAAATGAAAATAAGTAGAATAGAACGTGATCTAGTCATATGTAATAGTTTGGGCAACAACATGTAGATATAACATTAAGCGACTGGAAATTGTTAGCCTGTGAAGGTGATATTTTTTACTAATGAATAACAGAAACCCTAGTTCTAGCCCTAATTGTCTGATTAAGTTTTAATATAAGTTGAGAACGATAATTAGTATTCTCTATTGCTTAAAGTATAAAAATAATATTTTAGGTATAACTAAATTGTCTACATCTACTTTCTTTTCCATAATTATACCGTAACCCACGCAATAATAATGCTTCGAATACCTTTTGCTCTTTAAGTACAAGTTTTTTGTTAAAAACGAATAATTTTGTTTTTACTTAGAAAAGTTTTATGACGCTTAGGATATTAATATATTGTTTATTGGCAATGGTTTTAGCTGAAGCTAAGGCCCAAGATCCTGTTTTCTCTCAGTTCTATAATGCTCCTAATCAAATCAATCCAGCATTTGTAGGGAATACTGTTGGGCCTTTAGTAGCTTCTAACTACAGGTTGCAATGGCCTGGGTTTTCTTCAGTGTATAATACATACATGTTGAGTTATGATAAATTTTCTCCGAGATTCAATAGTGGTTTTGGTACCTCTATTTTAGTTGATGATGCAGGAGACGGTGCCTTGAAGACAACAAAGTTATCCGGCCTTTATTCTTATAGAATCTTTGTAAGAAATGAGACTTTTCTCAAATTTGGTTTGGAGATGGGCCTGGTCCAATCGAGATTGGACCCTTCTAAGCTAATTTTTTTCGATCAATTGGATCCTCAGTATGGATCGGTTAGTTCTGGAGGAACAACAATTCCTACACAAGAAAACATATCAAATATTGGAACTCGTTTCTATCCTGATGTTGGAGCAGGGATTATGATCTATAGTAGTAAGTTTTATGGTGGAATAGGCCTTAAGCATCTAAATAATCCGGATAATGGGTTTTTAGATAATATAGAAAATATCGATTTAGGGATCCCTACCCGCTTTACATTACACGCTGGTATGCAGATAGATCTTGAGAAAGGCAATAATAGACTTTCATCGGCGTTTATATCACCAAATATAGTTTTTGTAAAGCAAGGACCATTTCACCAGATCAATGCTGGAGCGCATATTGATTTTGGAGCTTTTTTTACAGGACTGTGGTATAGAGACACTGCTAACAACGGAGATGCAGTAATTGGTAGTTTAGGAGTCAGAAGTGGAATATATAAGATTAGTTATAGTTATGATCTTACAGTTTCTGGTCTGGGAGTTAACTCTGGTGGTTCACATGAGTTGGGATTAATACTGAATTTTGACAGCCTCTTGCCGAAAAAATCAAAGTATAATGATTGCCTAAACCTATTCAGATAGGAATATGGTATAGTTTATGAATTATAAATATTGATGAGACAAGCTATTTGAGAATTCAGTATGCTAACAATTTTAATCAAATTTGGTCCAAGATAAAATAAAGATTGCCTAAGAAACATTTTTGTATATATTTGCTTTCTATTTTAGAACACATACACTCACACAACTATTTTTATAATGAATAGAATTTTTCAACTAAGTAGCGCACTACTAGGCGTCGTATTGATATTGTCAAGCTGTGGCAGAAAAAATGAGGTTTCAAGGACAACAGGATGGGAGTATAACAGCCCAGAATACGGTGGTTTCGAAAAGCTCGATTATGAGGGTCAAATTAATGGTCCTAATTTAGTTTTAATAGAAGGTGGAACTTTTACGATGGGACTGACCAATGAGGATGTTACTTATGAGTGGAATAATATACCAAGGAGAGTGACTGTATCCTCATTCTATATGGATGAAACTGAAGTAGCAAATATCGACTACCGTGAGTACCTTTATTACTTGAAGAGAACTTATGTATCATATCCAGAAGTATTTCAAGATGCATTGCCTGATACAATGGTTTGGAGAGAAGAACTAGCATTTAATGAGCCTTTAGTCCGTGCATACCTCAGACACCCATCTTATGATGAGTATCCAGTAGTAGGTGTATCGTGGGAACAAGCAGTTGAATATAGTAAGTGGAGAACTGACGCTGTAAATAAATCTCTTCTTATCAATAGAGGAATTCTTAACGCAACAGCAGAAGAGAAGGATTCTGATGCATTCAATACTGAGGCATACCTTGATGGACAATACATAGGAGATGTACGAAAGAATCTTGAAGACAGAGCAATTGATGGTGGAGAAAGAGCGGTAAGATTTGAGGATGGTATCTTATTACCTGACTACAGGTTGCCAACAGAAGCTGAATGGGAATATGCCGCACTTGCATTACAAGGTAATCAAGCTGGTTCATTAGATGAATTGATTACTGATAGACGTATATACCCTTGGAATGGTAATTCAGCGAGATATAAAATTCGAAACGGTACTCAAGGAAAGATCCTTGCTAACTTTAAGAGAAGTGCTGGTGATTATATGGGTATGGCCGGTGCACTTAATGACAATGCTTCTACTCCTGGACCTGTAAACCATTATTTGCCAAACGATTTCGGACTATATAATATGGCTGGAAACGTTGCTGAATGGACAGCAGATGTTTATAGACCAATGACTAGTCAGTCATTAGTAGATGCAGAACAGCAAGATCTTAACCCATATAGAGGAAACATCTTTCAAGAGGTCGTTAGAGATGAGGATGGAAATGCTGTGGAAAAAGATAGTTTAGGTAGAATAAAATATCAAAATATAGATGATTCTGAAGCTGAAATTAGAGAAAATTACAAACAGGCTAATGTAATTGATTTTAAAGATGATGACTCAGAATTTGTAGAGTATAACTATGGTGAAAGTTCTCTCGTAAATGATGATACAAGAGTTGTGAAAGGTGGAGGCTGGGCCGACAGACTGTTCTGGTTATCTCCGGGTGCTAGAAAGTATAAGCAACAGAGTAAAGGTTATAAAGATATTGGATTTAGGTGTGCCATGATTAGAATGGGTGGTGCCGCAGGTAATGATGATACTGGTGGTAATGTGTTCAAAGAGAAAGGAAGTAAAGTAAAAAGAAGATACAAATAACCTCTTTTATTGATAATATAACGGAAGCTTCAGTAGTAATATTGAGGCTTCTTTTATTTTTGGGCTATTTAAAACTAGTATTATGACTAAACTAGAGATTATATATAGACATTTTTGCACTAACTATAGATTGACTATAGACTCTAGAAAAGTATTGCCAGGGAGTATCTATGTGGCACTAAAAGGGGAACGATTTGATGGCAATCAATTTGTTCAACAAGCATTGGAATCAGGAGCAAGTCTTGTAGTTGTTGATAATGATAAATACAATATTGAGGATGAGCGAGTAATGCTGGTGGAAGATTCTTTGAAGACGCTTCAGTCGCTTGCCACACATCACAGAAAATTATTGAACATACCAGTAATAGCTCTTACTGGAAGTAATGGAAAAACTACCACAAAAGAACTTTTAAAAGAAGCACTTTCTACTAAGTATAGAGTATTGGCTACTGCAGGAAATTTCAATAATCATATAGGAGTACCACTGACAATACTTAGTACAACAACAAAGCATGAGGTCATGCTAGTTGAAATGGGAGCTAATCATGTTGGAGAAATTCAAGAACTATGTAGAATTGCTTTGCCAGATGTTGGGCTAATTACTAATATAGGAAAATCGCATCTAGAGGGCTTTGGTGGCTATAAGGGCGTAATTAAAGGCAAATCAGAAATGTATCACTTTCTCAAATCCTCTGGAGGTACTATAGTATATAATCAAGATGATCCCTTGCTCTCTGAATTAGTAAATAAGTATTTTCCTTCGATAGTGTATTCTCCGAGTAGGGATTTTGAATTAATTGCTTCGTATCCTAAATTATCTTTCAAATTTAATGGTAAGAAATTTACAACTGGATTGGTAGGGGCTTATAATCTTTATAATATTGCAACAGCTATAAGTGTGGGAGCACTAATGCAATGCGAAATGCCAGAAATGATTGATGTAATTTGTGAGTATACGCCATCCAACAATAGATCTCAGACAATAACAAAAAATGAGATTCACTTTATCTTGGACGCATATAATGCTAATCCTACAAGTATGGAATTAGCCATTAGAGAATTTGGAGCATCAGCACTTACAAATAAGGTAATGGTACTTGGAGATATGTTAGAGTTAGGTACGGATACCGCCAATGAGCACGACAAGGTTATACAACAATGCATGGGACTGTCAGATATAGATTTTGTTTTCGTTGGTCCGAGGTTTAAAGGTTTTGAAAAGAAATATCTAGACTTGAGTTTCGTAGCATCGGTCAATGAACTTAAAGAGTTTATAACTCAAAGATCACGTGAATCTCATTGCTTTGTGAAAGGATCAAGAGCAATGAAACTAGAAAATATTTTAGATTTTATGGATTAATACCTTAGTAGTCTATCAGGGATGTCTCCTCTTGCGGCCTCTAGGTACTCCTCATGAGAACAAGCATGGTATTGCTCTTCATTGCCATTTGATATAAACCACCATCTGCCGGAAGTCTCGTTTTTGACAAATATCATTTCTGCATCAGTATTGAGAGAGTGTATTACAAATCTTTGTAATTGATCAGAAGATATGGTAGGATGATCGTTTAATTTTTGATGATAACCTTCAATAAAATACCAGATCATTTCAGCGATAGTCATACTGCTCGCATACTGTCTTTTTTCATCAATAATTTCATAGTTGGTGATATTGAGTAATTTGAGATTTTGACTACCACCAATATTTTTCATTACTTGGCAGGATTCTGCGCAGGTAAGCCCTGAAGTATTTGATTCAATTGACGCTGGGTTATCACTCAGTTTGATAACACTGCCGTCAAAATGTGTAAGGTTTGCATCACGCAATACGGCTTCCTGTATATGAGGATGGGCTCTCATTTTGGCTAAACTCATAGAACTAGTCGATATACCTTCAAGCTGAGTAATTCGATCTAGCTCGCATAGGTGTCTTTGAAAGCCTAGTATTTCATACTTGTCATCACTATGATAATCAGGTAATCTATTACTGATATGAAAAATAGTGGAGCAATCACTTTCTAATCGATGCATTAATTTTTGAATAATATGTCCTGGTGCTCCAAGAAGTATAGGAATTATTCCACCATCAAGAATCTCTTTGATAGCTGGAATAGAGAACTCAACATCTAATGATTTTAGATTTCCAAGATCTGCTATTTGAAGCGGTGAGAAATGATTATTGAAGCTATAGAATTGCTTCCGTACATTATTGCTAAATTCTTTGTCAAAGCCAATAAAGGCAAGCTTAGTGTGCTCCAATACTGGAAAATCTTTCCCATCTTCGTACATTATTTGGCAGTAATTACCTGCCAAGTGAGAAAGTGTATTGTCTATTGGTGAAAACCAGTGTGATAGCATAAGTACATATTGTAATTAATACAAATATAAAAATTATTGATTTCTAGAAGATTATATTATGAAAAACTCAGAAGATTTACAGTTTTTTTTAGAGACATACAAAAGTACACCTCCTGAAATTGTGTTTGAATGGAATGATCCCGAAACGGCTGCTAAGGGATGGGTAGTGATAAATAGTTTGAAAGGTGGTGCCGCAGGTGGGGGAACAAGAATGAGGAAGGGACTTACCAAAGAAGAAGTAATGTCTCTAGCCAAAGTAATGGAAATTAAGTTTTCAGTTTGTGGACCTTCTATTGGAGGAGCTAAATCTGGAATTGACTTTGATCCGAGTGACCCTCGTCGGACAGAAGTTTTGAAGAGATGGTATAAGGCTGTATTTCCTTTATTAAAGAATTATTATGGTACTGGTGGAGATATGAATGTTGATGAATTGAAAGATGTAATTCCTATTACAGAAGATCTAGGACTTTGGCATCCACAAGAAGGTATTGTCAATGGACATTTCAATTCTACTGATGGAGAAAAGATAAATGCAATAGGACAATTAAGATATGGGTGTGCTAAGATTATTAAGGATCCTACTTACGCTCCAATAGATAGTGAAGATTATGCTGTGGCGGATATGATAACAGGCTATGGTGTTTCAGAAAGTATTAGACATTATTATAACCTGTGGAATAATGGTGATCTAAAAGGAAAAAAAGTATTAATACAAGGATGGGGTAACGTAGCTTCTGCAGCTGGATATTATTTGGCAAGCCATGGATGTAAAGTCGTAGGCATAATGGATCGAGTAGGAGGAATTATTAGACCAGAAGGCTTGAGTTTTGAAGAGGTGAAATCTCTGTTTGTGAACAAGGATGGAAACAAGCTTTCCGGTAACTTGATGAGCTTCGAAGATGCCAATGATTTATTTTGGGATCAAAAAGCTGATATCTTTATGCCAGGAGCAGCTTCTAAACTTGTGACCAAAGAGCAAGTTGGGCGTCTAATTAAAAAAGGATTAGAAGTTATATCCTGTGGAGCCAATGATCCTTTTATTGATAATGCATTATTTTTTGGTGATAATGCAGCCTTTATTGATAGTAGTGTAAGCGTGATTCCTGATTTTGTTGCTAATTGTGGTATGGCACGCGTATTTGCTTACTTAATGCAACCAGAAGCAGAAATGACAGATGGAGCGATATTTAATGATGTTAGTGAAACTATAAATGAATTTCTTAAAAAAATAAGAGAAATTGACGATTCTAAATTAGATATCACAAGAAAATCTTTAATTAACTCTTTTAAATAAAAAAATAGCTTATTATAATAATAAATATGTTTGTTTCGAGCTATTTTAATAGTATTTTTGTGCTTAATTAAAATGATTTATAATAAATTTTTGACCTATGATTAGAAAAATTCATTTATTCATATTTATGTTATGTTTCGCCATTGTCGGAATACAAGCGCAGGAAGACGCTTTTGAGAATGTTAATGTTATTTCTGACGACTTGACTGTAGACTCAGAACAAAATGCTAAATGGCGAATGGGTCAAGCTAATTACTCTGCAAAACCCAAAGATGCATGGGAACTTGGTTTGCACTTTGGTCATCTTTTAATTGCTGGAGATGTTGATAGTGCTATTCCAGGTGGTTATGGATTAGGTTTGCATCTTAGAAAAGCACTACACTATACTTTTTCTTTAAGAGCAGATGTTTTTTATGGGAAAGCTACAGGTTTGGAGTCTCAGCCATCGAGTCATAGTTCTGCAGGCGGAGGATTGGTACAATCAGCCTTCAGTGATTACAGCATATCAAATGGTCATCCTGATCAAACATGGTTCCCAAGTTATCAGACAACAAGTGCCTATGGAGCAATTCAGGGTATATTTAATATTGGTAATATGCTATTTCATAAAGATAGAAATAAGTGGAATTGGTATGTGACTGGAGGTTTTGGTCTCGCCAATTACACTACAAATCTAGATTTACTTGATGCATCAGGAGCTCCTTATACAGACTTACGCATAGCGTCTGGATTCAATTCTCAACTTTTCGATACGAAAGCGGGAAGATCAGATATTAGAAATGCTATTGATGGTATTTATGATGGAGTATATGAAACTCAAGGACCTAGTAAAAAAGGTGTTTTTAGTTTAGGGGGTGATGGTTCAAATATAAACGTAGTTCTTACTGCATCTATGGGAATTTCTAGAAGAATTTCTAAAAGTTTTAATATTGGATTAGAGCATCAAATTATGCATTCGGGTAACGACTTTTTAGATGGAATTAATTCTAGATCGGCATTTGACCAAACGAATAGTTCTGACATAATGCACTATACAAACATCAGATTTGCTTACAATTTAGGAAGTTCAGATAAAAGAACTGAGCCATTATATTGGTTAAATCCATTAGATGCCACGTTTAATGATATTGCTGAACTTAAGCGAAGACCAATACTAGATCTTACTGATGAAGATGGTGATGGTGTTATTGATATGATAGACCAGGAGTTAGGTTCTCCAGCTGGATATTCGGTAGATACTAGAGGTGTAACTTTAGATAGTGATAGAGATGGTTTGGCTGATGGAAAAGATAAAGAAATTTTCTCTCCACCAGGATTTGAAGTTGATTCTGATGGTGTAGCAATTGTTCCAACTTATATGAGTGAGACTGATGTAAATAGAATTGTGGATGCCAAAACAGCTGCAATGTCAGAAGCAATTGATGAAAACTGTGGAAAATGGTTCTTACCAATGTTACACTTCAGTTCTGATAAATATGATATTAAGCCTGAGTATTACGGTCACCTACACCATGTAGCTAACGTTATGCAAATGTGCCCAAATACTTGTGTATCTGTAGTAGGTCATACTGATATAAGAAGTGGAAATGAGTATAATAGAGTTTTATCTTACAATAGAGCAAAATCAGCAGTTGATTACCTAGTAACAAATTATGGTATTGATAGAGCTAGATTTGTTCTAATGTATGGTGGGGAAGAAACGCCTCTGTCTATATCAGGTAGCGCAGGTAATCTAATGAACAGGAGAGTTGAATTCAGAGTATGTATAGCAGGAGATAGCGATATGGCGAGACCAGAAGGACCAGATGCAGGTTCTGGTGGATCTAAATCGGGTTCTACTTATAGTGGTAGTAAAAACTCAGGATACTAGATATAGTAATCTGTAATAATATACAAGAGGAGGTGACTTAATGGTTATCTCCTCTTTTTTGTTCTATGGAAGGTTCGCACTCCGCATAACAAATCTTACGAAGAAGTATTGGAATAGGACTGTTGTATATATAGTATTAGTGTTAATCCTTCTGAATTGTCCCTTTGAAGTGATATAAGTAATCGTGAAATAATTATTACTAGATAAAAAATTAACGGGGTAATATATAGTGGGAAATAGATAGCTCTCAAAGAGAGTATTATCCACGGTACATATATGTTATAAAAGTAGGCAAAGAAGAGATGGGAGAATAAGCTTTAAGTAAGTTCTAATTGGGCCCTGGCATAGTCTGCAGGAATACCAATATCAATAAAGTAGCTATCCGATAGATATCCAAAAAAATTGGAGTTTATAGATTGTTTTTCTAACATATCTTTTTCCCAAGAGTACTTTTGAGGTAAGTTAAGCGAATTGATAAAACTCTTTGATGTTGCATATACACCTCCGTTGATTAACCCTTGGTCTATATATTTTTTTTCAGTAAATTCAATAACCTGGGCACTCTCATCTACTTTGACAAGACCGTATCGATCTTGATTTCTGATTGGTTTAAGTGACATACTAAGGTCAGCTTTCCTTGCGAAATGGAATTGGCACAATTTATCAAAATTTACATCGAATAGAGTATCTCCATTCATCATTAAGAATGTGTCACGATAAAGTTGATTAAGTGCCGAGCCTACTGCTCCTCCAGTACCTAGTGGTTCCTCTTCTATAGCGTAGTCTAACGTTATGTTTTTGAATTGGTTGCCAAAATACGATTGTATTACTTCGTGTTTATATCCTACTGCAAGGATTACATGTTCTACGCCATGACTATTGAGCTTGTCAAGGATGATAGCTAAGAAGGGTTTATTACCGATAGGTGCCATAGGTTTAGGGATTTCTGTAATAACAGATCTTAATCTAGTGCCTGTGCCTCCAGCAAGTATGATAGCTTCTTTAATCATTCTAGGAAAAGATGTTTTTTTCAACCAGCTCACATATAATGTGACCAATAGTTATATGACACTCTTGAATACGTGGAGTGTCATTAGAGGGTACTCTTATTATATAATCTGAACAGTCATTTAGAATGCCGCCAGCTTCTCCAGTCATCCCTATACAGAGCAAACCTTGTGTTCTGGCCTGTTCAAATGCCTTGACGATATTCTTAGAGTTGCCGGAGGTACTAAGTCCAATAAGGATATCACCTCTTACTCCTTTGGCTTTGATAAGACGACTATACACATTTTCGTAACCATAGTCATTAGCAACGGCAGTCAGATATGATGTATTGACATGTAAAGCTTCTGAGAAGAGTGGATCTCTATCAGAATAAAACCTCCCACTAAATTCTGCAGCTAAATGTTGCGCATCAGCAGCACTTCCTCCATTTCCACAGAAAAAAACTTTCCCACCTAAGTTGAAACAGGAAGTAGTTAGGTCAATTATTTCAGCTATGGTATCTAAAAGGATAGGGTTGCCTATGATAGCTTGCTTAGTTTCTATACTACGCTTAAGAATATCAGAAATCTTAGATTGCATATTCAGCTTTAATGATGTTTAGCGTAAAGATAATAATCGATAGGATAGATTGGGAAGATCGACTACGGAATAGTCCAAGTAGTAAGACCAATTGGATCAAAGCTAAAGGGTTGTATTTTGCCACCGAGCGTTTCTAATTCTCTACTCACCTTGTATCTGGTATTTCCAGGACAATATAACGTCATATATCCACCTCCACCGGCACCCGATATTTTGCCACCTATTGCTCCAGCTTTCTTAGCTGTACTGTAGATGTTATCAATCACATCATTGGTAATACCTGCAGCCATTTCTTTTTTAAATTGCCAGCCTTCGTCTAAGATCCTGCCGATGCCATCGATATCTCCAGTTAGGAGAGCAGTTCTCATATATATAGCCTGCTGCTTTATTTTGTGAGCCGCTTCAATAGATTTATTTTTTTTAAGTTTAAATGCGGTTGATTGGTTTTCAATAATTGCAGAGGAAAGTCGACTAGTACCGGTATAGTACAATATTAGATTATGCTCTAATTCTGACATATAGTCACTGTTAACTCTTAGGGGATTTACAATAACTGATTCATTTTGCTGAAATTCCATAAAATTAACCCCTCCGAAGGTCGCAGCATATTGATCTTGTTTACCTCCGGCCATTTTAAGATCTTCACGCTCGATCTTATATGCAAGTCTAGCTGTTTCGTAATCTGTAAGGTTGATCCCAAACCACTCCAAGAATGCACCCAAGATTGATACCGTAATTGTAGAGGATGTTCCGAGTCCTGACCCTTTTGGTACATCTACATAGGTGGTAAGCTTAAATGATTGTGCTTTTAAGTTATAATCTTTGACAAGTCTATTGTAAACACCTATTGGGAGACTAAGTCCTTCTATATCTTTTAATTGCTTTTGTGAAAATACTTTGGCTTCTACTCCGAGATCTAGAGAGTTTAGACTTATCAATCCATCATCACTCGGCTGTATCGTGGTATACACATGAAGATTGATCGTGCTATTGAGTATAGCGCCACCAAAGTCATCTGAGTAGGGACTTACGTCTGTACCTCCACCTGCAAGGCCTATTCGTAGTGGTGCTTTGGAGCGTATTATCATGATTATGTATTGATCTTATCATATAGTTCTACAAGCTTAGAGCCAAAATGATTCCAAGAGTAAAGTTCTTTTAATTTCTGTATCTCCTTACGGAATTGATTTAAAGGTCTTTTTTCAAAGTATCTGAGGATAGCTTGAGCAAGTTCATTGGAATCTACGTTAGTAAGGTAGCCAGTTTTATCATGAATTACTGTTTCTGGCAACCCACCTACATTAGTACTCACTATTGGTTTTTCAAAATATATGGCCATCTGTGATATTCCACTTTGTGTGGCAGACTTGTACGACTGAGCAACTAAGTCAGCAGCGCAGAAAAAATATTTAACTTCATCATTACTAATGAAATTTGTATGTAATATTACTTGGCTAGTAATACCTAATCTATCTATTTGTGAGAGGTACTTTTCGCTGTCTGAGTAATATTCACCAGCTACTATTAATCTTAAGTTAACATTAGTTTTAAGTCCTTCTGCAATAGCGTCTAATAGAATATCAAGGCCTTTGTAGTCTCGTATATAACCAAAGAATAAAACGTAGTCATATTGAGGATCTAAGTCTAAATGTGCAAGAGCTTTATCTCTTGGGACAATTTCTCCAAAAGTATCGTAAATAGGGTGCGGAATGTAAGAGATAGGTTGTTGATTGACAAATTGATCCATTTGTTGCTCTACCTTCTTAGACATTACCACGAAGCCATCTACAGACTGAACGAAATAGTTGGTCAGAGAAGAATCTCCAAATCGTTTTTCATGAGGAATAATGTTATCTATTATGGAAATTCTTTTAGTTGATTTTGACCTCGCCAATCTCATTATAGTACCTAGAGATGGTCCCATGGCGGGAATCCAATATTTGGATATAATTATATCATATTTTCCTTTTTTGATTTTGCGAGCAGTTGTCACCCAAGATATGGGATTTACACTATTTACTTTTCTAGTGATGGTGATATCCTTTGGCTTTGGATCGTTAGAAAACTGAGATTTGCCAGGAAAGAATAATTTGGGATATTGAAGGGTGAAGGTTATAATATCAACTACATGCCCCTGAGAAATCAGTTCTCGAGCGAGTCTCTCGTTAAACATGGCGATGCCTCCTTTATAAGGATAAGCTGAACCTACTATGCAAATCTTTAATGACATAAGAATACGAAGATATTAAACTAAAATTACATATAAGGAATTTCTCTTAAAATCAATATGTTTTAGGATGGCTACGAAAATAGTCTAAATCGCTTCGGCCACAACAAATATACTTCCAGCTATGATAATAAGATCTTTATCATTTGCACTCATTCTTGCAGCAGCGAAAGCTTGTTTGACCGAACGATAGGCTTTACCAAATTTTTGATTATTCTCGGCTTTGGATTGTAGAATATCTGCATCTAATCCTCTTGGTATATTGGCTTTGCAGAAGTAGTATTTAGCTTGATCAGGAAATAGAGAAAGCATCTTATCTACATCCTTATCATTGACTGTTCCTATCACTATATGTAGTTCATTGTATATTATTTTATCGAGCTGATAAGTAAGGTGCTTTATACTATCTTCATTATGTGCACTATCAGCTATAGTTAGTGGTTCATTATTCAATATTTGCCATCTACCAATGAAGTAAGTATCGGCTTTAAGAAACTTAAATTTCTCAATTATTTTATTGATATCTAAGACTATTTCTTTTTGAATAGTAAGCCAATTTGCAGCAGCAAAAGCAGTAATAATATTCTTGAGTTGAAAATCGCCTAAAAGATCTGTTTTTATTTCAAAATTCCAATCTTCAGCCTTAATTAATAATGATCTATAAATTGGATTCTCATTTGTGACTGAAAGGTTAATGATATCCTCAGCAAATAATAGTTTTGATTTTCTCTCATTTGCAATTTTGATAAAAATATTATCTGTTACATCTTGATGCTGGCCTACGATTATAGGTACGTTTTTTTTGATGATTCCTCCTTTTTCGTAAGCTATTTCAGCTAATGTATTTCCTAAAACTGATTGATGATCATAGCTAATGTTAGTAATGACTGATAACATAGGAGAGATAATGTTAGTGCTATCTAGCCGACCACCAAGTCCAACCTCCATTACTACAAGGTCTGGTGCTTTTGAAGCAAAATAATCTAAGGCCAAAGCAACGGTTATCTCGAAGAATGACGGTTGTATTTTTTCAATTAATGATTGATGCTTGTTGATAAAATTTGATACGTATTTTTTAGAAATGAATTCGCCGTTGATTTTTATTCGCTCTCGGAAGTCTTTGTAATGTGGCGAAGTATACATACCTACACTATAGCCTTGGGATTGTAATATGCCCGCGATGATATGTGATACTGAGCCTTTACCATTAGTACCGGCTATATGGATAAATTTTAGATTGTGTTGAGGATTGCCTAGACCTTCGCAGAGAGCAAATATATTGGTAAGGTCTTTTTTAAATGCGGAAGTACCTTGTCGTTGAAACATCGGTAGTTGTCGATACATCCATTCCAAAGTCTCTGTGTAATTTCTTTTCATCTACTCAACGGTAAGTCTTGTTCTTTATTAGTATAAAGTAATTTATAGCTTTCTGCGTGCAAATAAATTTATATTACTACAGAAATCACTTCAATTCTATAACTTGTACCCTTAAATGAGCACACAACAAAAGTACGATATTATCATAGTAGGAGCGGGAGCTGCAGGGCTTTCTTTAGCGACAAGAATAGCTGAGACTTCAGAACTAAGAAATAGGCGTGTGTTAATATTAGATAAAGAGCAAAAATTAGGAAACGATAGGACTTGGTGTTTTTGGGAACATGGTGAAGGTAGATTTGATGAAATAATAACGCAGTCGTGGAATAATATTTACTTTCACAGTAAGTATCTATCTCGACGGTTAGGTTTGGAGCCATATTATGCTTATAAAATGCTAAGAAGTAGTGACTTTTATGATCATACACTTGCTAGTATTGAGTCTTCTAGTAATGTAGATTTTGTGATAGATAGTGTCGTAGGTGTCAGCGCTCAAGAGGGTATAGTTATATGCTCAAATGGCTCTTACCAAGCAGATATAGTCTTTTCAAGTAAGCTCCCAGAAGATTTAGATTTTAGTAGTCATCTCTATACTGATCAGCATTTTGGAGGTTGGTTTATTGAATTCGATGAGGATGTATTTGATAATGAAGCAGCGACATTTATGGATTTTCGTATAGAACAGAACGATGAACATAGATTTTGTTATGTACTGCCTATTAATAGAAAGAAGGCCCTAGTCGAAGCGGCCATATTCTCAAAGAACCATCAAACCAAAGATGGCTATGATGATATTATCAAAGGATATATTGAAGACTATGTATCTAAGGCAAGATACAGTATTCATGAGAAGGAATACGGTGTAATACCTATGACTAATTATCCATTTTGGAAGCAAAATAAAGGTAAAATATATCATATAGGTACTGCTGGTGGAGCTGTGAAACCAAGTTCTGGTTATGCATTCAAAAGAATACAACAACATACAGAAAGAATCATTGACTGTTTAAAGTCCAATACCTCTATCGAGGATTCTTATAAAATATTCAGAGGTAGACATTTGTTATATGATAGTGTAATGCTACATGTCTTAGAAGAGCAAAAAATATCTGGAGATAAAGTATTCTCTGACCTTTTTGAGAAAATAAATGTAGATGTATTACTTAGATTCTTGGATGGAGATACCAATTTTATTGGAGATATACAGATCATGAAAGCACCCAGGATGTGGCCGTTTATTAAAGGAATGGCGAAAGTTATTTCTCCTTTGAAATGAGTTTTTTGATAAGTGTCGCTAACTCTTTTGTTGTATTATATCTAGTGAGCGATTGAATTTCTAGATTGTTATTAGTATCTAGCTTTCCAGATTGCCATAAGTTATATTTCTCAATATAGAATTCTTTTGCCTCAATAATTTGACTAGGAGAAAGAACAATACCTGCAGCATTATTTTGTATCATTTTGGCAGCATCACTTTCTTGATTTCCTATACATAATATAGAATTGCCACTAGCTATATATTCAAGCATCTTTCCACTTATCATGATTTTACTGTGGTCTTGAGTAGGTAAGCATGTAAACAAAATATCTGAACTCTTCATAACGTTTAACGCTTCTCTATGCGGTATATAGCCGAGAATTTCTATTTGATTTGGCGGTATTATAGATTGGATAGAGTCCAAAAAACTTCTACATATATCTCCTGCTAGCCGTACTTTAATATTAGCTCCTTTGTTTTGCTGAACAAATAGTTTCAGGGACTCTGAAATGGTGGAATGAGGCATGGCGTCAGTCAATAATCCAATATAGCTGATAGTCATGTACTTGTTACTCTTTTGGCTTTGTACAGATATCATCTTTTTCGCATCGTACCCATTGTATATAAAACTAAATTTTGATTTTTGCGAAGGAATTTTATCCATGAGTAAATCAGCCATTGATGGGCCTACCGTAAGGACGCGATCTGCCTCGTTGAGTACACTCAGTTCTAATTTTCCATCTTTTTCCTTGGATTTTTTAGATTGCAATAAATCTTGGTTGTAGTAGATTTCTGTCCATGGGTCTCGAAAATCAGCAATCCATTTAATTCCATATTTTCTTTTAAGCACACGCCCTATCAGATGCGTAGAATGTGGGGGTCCAGTGGTGATTATGAGATCTATATTGTTATTGGTTATTATTTTATTTGCTGCTTTTACAGCATATAGTTTCCAGCCAATACGAGCATCTGGGATGAATATATTTCCCCTTATATATCTTGATATTTTACTAAATAATCCATTTTTCTCTGCTCCGACGCTTCCCTGAGGTATTCCTTTTTTTGTACTGCCAGTTGTAAGCATAGAGTAAAGCTTAAGGGGCTCCAAAGTCTTAGTTTTGTATACCTTGACATCCTTGACAAAGTCACTAAACTCTTCGTCTATTTTTCGATATGAGGCTTTTGAGGGATTTACAGTTAAGACTAAGGGTGTAACACCACAATCGCTGAGGTACTTGGCGAAATACATCCAACGCTGAACTCCTGATCCACTACTGGGAGGCCAGTAATAGGATATGATTAGTACAGTGGGAGTTTCGCTATTAGGCATTTGACAAAAGTAGCTAATTACAATGAAGTCGTTTAATAATACATTCTTAAACAAATTCACTTTTTACTTATCTCATAATCCGATAGATCTGGCCTTGATTTAGGTATGCAGTACGTGGCCACCTTTAAGTAAGATGATCACATACTGCTATTAGAACCTTATTTCTTTGGTATCTCTTTCAATACCTTCATTAGATATTTCCAATATTTTTGTACTGAACTGATCTGTACCTTTTCGTCTGGAGAGTGAGCTCCTCTGATATTGGGTCCAAATGAAATCATCTGCAAATCGGGATAGTTAGTGCCAATGATACCACATTCTAGTCCTGCATGGCAAGCATTAACTTGGGGTTCTTCTTTGAACATATCTACGTATATAGTACGCATCGTCTCAATAATTTCAGCATCAGGATTAGGTGTCCATCCAGGATACGTACCTGAGAGTTCTACTTGTGCACCTATCATTGCGAATATACTATGGATCATATTCACTTCGTCCATTTTTTCTGTATCTACAGAACTACGACAAAGGCACATCGCTGTGAATGATCCATTTCCAACGATTACTCGCGCAAGATTGTTACTTGTCTGTACTAGACCCTCAATAGTTGGACTCATTCTGTATATACCATTAGGACAGGCATATAGTGCATATATCAGATTGATCTGTGAATGATCATCCATTACCTTTGGAGTACCCACGGTTTGGCTAATCTCTATCTCTAGATCGTTATCTGTATATGAGTACTCAGAGATGATTACGCTAGCAAGATTTACTGCGTATTCCTCCATCGTTTCTATCTGAGCATTAGGCACGGTGATCAAAGCTGATGATTCTCTAGGAATAGCGTTACGTACGCTGCCACCATCTACACTACTTACACAGATTCTCACTTCATGATCGAGCATATGTAAGATTCTATTCATAATCTTATTAGCATTGCCTAATCCCTTATGGATGTCCATTCCTGAGTGACCACCATTGAGTCCAGATACCTTGATTGTATAAGGTGTGTGGTCTGCGGGCATATCTTTTTCCTTGTACGTGCCAGTTGCAGTAATGTCGATTCCTCCAGCACATCCGATAGTCAGCTCGTTATCGTCTTCTGTATCTAGGTTGAGTAATATCGTCCCTGTAAGAAATCCACCTTTAAGCTCTAGAGCGCCAGTCATTCCAGTCTCTTCATCTATAGTGAATAATGCTTCCATTGCTGGATGCTCAATAGTTTTGCTTTCTAGTATTGCCATGATACTAGCAACTCCGATACCATTGTCAGCTCCAAGTGTTGTACCCTCAGCGTGTATCCAGTCGCCATCTACAATCATACGTATGCCTTCTGTATCAAAGTCAAATATAGTATCTGCATTCTTTTGGTGTACCATATCTAAGTGACTTTGCATCACTATTGTTTGTCTATCTTCCATACCAGCCGTCGCAGGCTTTTTGATAATGACATTGCCGATGTGATCTACCATAGTTTCTAGTCCAAGAGTCTCGCCATATTTTTTCATAAATTGGATGACACGCTCCTCTTTCTTTGAGGGTCTCGGTACTGCGTTTAATGCTTCAAAATTCTTCCAAAGTTCTTTGGGTTCTATTGCTGATATATTAGTCACGGTATTGTTTATTGTTTGAAAAGGCAAGGTACGATACCTATTGTTTGTAAGACAACGTCTGGTGATAAATATTGATTTAGTTATCTTATCTTCTCTAAATCAATACTTACATGAACAAGTGGCAAAAGACATTATCACTAACAGAGAAGGATGAAAGGTTTAGGTTGCCTATCTAGATAAGATACTTTATTCAAGTCTTGGTGTGCTCAAAGCGGAATTGATACAGATATATACGCAGTTAGCTACTCATACCTTGCCACATTTTATCAATCGACCCTTGATAATTATTAAGTTTACTACCGGCATCAAGTGCATTTTTTATTCTAAGAATAAGCCTTATTATAACAAGAAGTGGATTTCTAATGTAGAAGTCGCTCATGAGATTGATACGATTAAATACATCGCCACTAACGAAGTGGCAATATTGGCTTGTACAGCAAACCTAGCCGCTCTAATAATTGGTGTGGATCGTCAATGCTGCACTTATCCAAAAATTGACGGTAGAAATTATTCCTATATGGACAAAATAGTAACAGGTTATGACCAAGAGCTGATGAAAGGTAGATTCGCGAAACTCAAAGAGCGACTCAAAGTAATAAAGTGGCCAGCAGGATGAAACTTAGATATGAAAACCTGTTTTTATGGTATTAATTATTAATACTTAGCTAAAGTAAATTAACCACCAGAAGTATTGTGAAAATAATACCAATTTGGAAGGAAGGTTACCTATATTGGAATCTATAGGCTATTACCTAATTTGAAGGAGCTAATTTTAGAATGTACAGATTCGTATTACGAATATGCTGCAATTGATTTATAAATAGTTAATTATATATAATTAAATATATTAATGTATGGAATTTTGGAATAGTCTACCTTATTTGAGCGCGTTGATTGTGGGATTTGTTATGGGATTGCTTGGAGGTGGAGGTTCAATACTAACCATTCCTATATTTGTCTATATGTTTGGTATTACACCTGTCTTAGCCACTGCATATTCTCTATTTGTTGTAGGATCTGCTGCTACCCTTGGTACGATTAAGAATTTTCAGCATAAAACGATTCATTTACCAATAGGATTACTCTTTGGTATTCCCTCTTTTATTGGTACATATATAACTAGAAGATACATCTTACAGAGTATTCCGGACACTCTATTGACTGTAGTCGATTTGAACTTATCTAAGGATCTATTTATCATGTTACTCTTTGCGATGATGATGCTAATGGCTTCGATATCTATGATTCAAAACAAAAATAAGGAGAGCATTAATCGAGTGATCGATAATAGCCATAGCATATTTATATTGGTATTAGGGTTGATTATTGGATTACTCACTGGATTTGTTGGTGCTGGTGGAGGGTTTATTATAGTTCCAGCTCTTATCTTCCTTACTAGATTACCTGTAAAAGTTGCAATTGGTACTTCATTATTTATAATTATGATGAAGTCCTTTATCGGATTCTTAGGAGACCTTCAGACGACATCTATGGATTGGGAATTCTTAATTACTTTTTCAATTCTTGCTGCATTAGGTATAATGATAGGAGTCCAAGTTGCCAAGCGCACCAAAGCCAAAAATCTTAAAACTATATTTGGATGGTTTATACTTACAGTTGGCATTTACGTGATATTCAAAGAGCTTTCAGGGTTCTAGTAATTTTGATTCTGTACTTTTAACATTACTTTATAACCAATATGATACCTTAACAGTACTTCGTTTTCGTTTTTGATACATACCTAAAAAAATAAAAATATGAATATTTCAAGAATATTACGTTGTGCATTTTTAATCCTAACTATATTTATTGTTAACACAATTGATACTAATGCACAGTTTTTGGATAAGCTTAAGAAGAGAGTAGATCAGGCAGAAAAAGTGTTAGATGGTAAAGGTTCTTCTCTTGGAAAAGATCAAATAGTAAATGGTCTTAAAGAAGCTCTTGATAGTGGAGTATCCACTGCGGTAGAAACGCTATCTGCTCCAAATGGGTACTTGGGTAGTCAGTATAAAATACTTATCCCAGAAGATGCACAGAAAGTAGTTTCAAAGGTAAAGCATGTACCTGGATTTGAAAATATAGAAAGAGATTTAGTACAGAAAATGAACGAAGGCGCTGAAATAG